>Ga0194129_10002026_pt1 | contig 31364 bp, 32 predicted proteins | sample TA2KigCa35mmetaG_FD_150862 | JGI IMG/M metagenome (GOLD analysis project Ga0194129, IMG submission 150862) | Freshwater microbial communities from Lake Tanganyika, Tanzania - TA2015038 Kigoma Deep Cast 35m | ecosystem: Environmental > Aquatic > Freshwater > Lake | place: Tanzania: Lake...
GCGGCGTAGCGCGTCTGCGGAAGGGAGGAGCTCGCCGCCGAAGCGCGCCTCGCCCTCACCGATCATCGCGAGCACGAGGTGGGCGAGCGGCGCGAGATCTCCCGACGCGCCGACCGAGCCCTGCGCAGGGATCCTCGGGTGGACGCCGCGGTTCAGCATCGAGACGAGGAGGTCGACGCACTCGGCCCGGACCCCGCTATGACCCAAAGCGACGACTTGGGCGCGGAGCAGCATCATCGCGCGCACCTGCGGCTCGGGGAGATCGGGCCCGACCCCGCACGCGTGGCTGCGGATCAGGTTGCGCTGGAGCGCCGCTACGTCGGCCGCGCCGATGCGCGTCTCGGCGAGCGCGCCGAACCCGGTGTTGACGCCGTAGACCGCGGGTGCGGCGTCGCCTGCGGCGGCGATGGCGTCGACGGGCGCGCGTGACGCCTGCACCTCCGCGCGAGCACGCTCCGGAAACGCCACCTGGCGCCGCTCGACGGCGACCTGCCAGAGCTCCTCGATTCCGATAGGAGCTCCAAGGAAGAGTGGCGCGTGGCGTTCGTTGTCGGTCATGGCGGGTGGGTCAATTTGCTGCGCGGGTAGGTCGGGATGCCTTATTCTACGGCGGCCCATGCGCCCTTACGCCTTGCTCCCGCTCGTCGCAATCACCTTGCTCGCCGACGAGGTGCGGGCGACCGACGCCGTCCTTGCAGCAGACGCGACGCGAGCCGCGAGCCACGCGAACGAGGCGACGCCGGACACGGTCCGCTCGGGGCTACCGGCGTTCGACGAGCGCCTCGTCCTCGACACGGGCCGACTACCGTTCCGCAAGCCCGAGCGCTCGGTGGTCTCGGTCCAAATCCACGGTGAGCTGCAGTTCCGCGGCCTCGCGTACAGCAACGTGGCGCTCGAGCCTCGCATCGGCGACACGACGGGTGCGACCGCGAACCTCGGCTCACGGGGCCGCATGATCGAGTGGCTTCGGCTGAAGCCGATCTTTCAATACTCGGATCGCGTTCGCGTGGTCGGCGAGATCGACGTACCGGTCGGCATGGTGGCGGGTGAGACGACCCAGCTCGTCAGCGCGGCGCTCGACGATTATTCGGAGCTCGCTTGGTACGGAGTGCGCCCGCGTCAGCTCTACGTCGAGGTGAACACCCCCGTCGGCTTGCTTCGAGCCGGTCAGCAGACCTCGCACTGGGGCATGGGCCTGCTCGCCAACGACGGCGATCACCCGAGCCTCTTTGGCGACTACCGCCGCGGCGTGATCGTCGAGCGCGTCCTGTTCGCGACGCGCCCCCTCGGCAAAGACTCACCGCTCGCGCTGGCCATCGCAGGCGATCTCGTGTTCCAGGACAGCCGCGCGATGCTGGTTGGAGACATCCCGACGAACCGCACCCCCGCCGACGAGCTCGGCGCCGTTGGCGCGACGACACCAGGCCGCGATCGCGCTTTCCAAGCCGTCGGCGCGATCCTCTGGCAGGACAAGCGCTTCGAAGCGGGCGTGTATGGCGTCTACCGCAACCAGTCACGCTCGAACCAAGCAACTGGCGCACTGACTCCCTTCGACGAGTTCCTCGAGGTCGGCGTCGTCGACGTGTCCGCGCGTTTCAACGCGCCCGTTCCCGGCTCGCGCGCCTACCTGTTCGGAGAGGCCGAGGCGGCCTACATCGGCGGAACGACCAACTACCTTCGCAACGTCGAGCTCCTGCAGGCCGGCGTGACGGAGTCGATCCAGAGCTTCGGCGGTGCGGCTCGACTCGGTGCGGTGCGCGTCGCCGGCCAGGGCAAGGACGCGTACGGCGACCTCGTCGTCGCGGTCGAGTACGGCTACGCCTCGGGCGACGCCGATCCCTACGACGGAGTCACGCGGCGGTTCACCCTCGATCAGAACCACAACGTCGGCCTCGTGCTCTTCGACCACGTGCTCGGCTGGAAGACCGCGCGCTCGGCGACCATCGCGCAGGACCCGGCCGTGACCTATAGGCCGACGCCGGGCCTCGAGTTCCTCCCCTCCGAAGGCGCAGTCTTCGGGGCGAGCTACCTGAACCCCACCGTCGTCGTGCGGCCGAAGCGCTGGCTCGACCTGAAGGGCGGCGCGGTGGTCGCCCAAGCGACGTCGGACGTCGTCGATCCCTACCAGGTCGGAGCACAGGGGCGCTATGCCAACTACGATCGCGGCGACGCGACGCGGCGCGATTTCGGTGTCGAGCTCGACGCGGGCGTCGACGTTCGACTCGCGGTGAAATCCGGCTTCGTCGTCCAGCTCGGCGCCGAGGGCGGCGTCCTGTTTCCGGGCGGCGCCTTCCGCGACGCCGGTGGCGCGAGCCTCGCCACGCAGTATCTCGTCAACTCGCGCGCGGGCCTTCAGTTCTGACGTGCCGGAAGGCCCCGCTCCTCGAGGATGATCCCATGCGCTACTACGTGACCCTGGCCCAGAATGATCGCGAGCACGCGATCGACATCGTCTCGCGCGCCGACGGCTCGCTCGAGGTGCTGAAGGACGGCGCCTCGATCCCGGTCGACGTGGTCGAGACGACGGGCGCACTGTGCGTGCGGGTTGGTGACCGGGTATTCGACCTCTGGCTCGACGGCGACGGTACGAACGTGCGCTTCGTCGGCGGAGGGGTGCGCGCCGAAGCCGCGGTCGAGTCGGAGCGATCGAGGATCGGAGCTCGCGCTTCGCGCGCGGGCGCAGCAGCAGGCGGCGGCACGGTGTGCGCTCCGATGCCGGGGCGCGTCGTGAAGGTGCTCGTCGCCGAGGGCGAGACGGTCGAGCCAGGGCGGCCGCTCGTCGTGGTCGAGGCGATGAAGATGGAGAACGAGCTGTGCGCCGAGGCGGCGGGAGTCGTCCGCACGGTTCGAGCGAGCGCCGGGCAGACGGTGGACAGCGGCGCGGTCTTGCTCGAGCTCGGGCCGCTGGGCTCGTGACCGGCCGGACCGTGCTAGGCTTTGAGGCCATGAGCACGGTGTTCGCGCCGAGGCCCCTTCGAACCGCGGCGCTCACGAGCTTCATGGTCCTCGCCACGGCCTGCAGCCGCGACGCGACACCTCCCGCGACCGCGAGCGGCGGCCCTCGAGCCGCATCGAACGCGACGCCCACGACCACCGTCTCGCCCGTCGTCGTGCGCGCCTACGGCGCCGAGGAGCTGCTCGCGGAGCTCGAGCGCGCGCGTGGTCTCCTCCTCGTCGAGAAGTATCAAGAGGCCGCAGCGGCTCTCGATCGACTCGAGGTCCAGGCGGGTGATCCGGCGCTCAAGGCGAGCGCGGCGTACCACGCGGGGCTCGCGTACGACGGAATGGGGGAGCGACTCGCGGCCCTCGAGCGGCTCGAGCGCGCCGCGTCAAGCTACGGGGATCAGGCCATCGCGCGGCACGCCCTCGTCAAGCTCACGCGCCTCTTCGGACGACTCGAGCGCTGGGGCGACCTCGGCGTCGCCGCGGATCGCTTGCTCGCGCGCACGGATATGCTCGTCATCGATCAGCTCGAAGCCCTCGGCGCGAAGGCGCTCGCGCTCGTCGAGCAAGCCGACGTCGACCGCGCGACGGTGCACGTCGGCAAGGCGCTCGCGCTCGTGGAGCGACACGGCATCGGGCGCTCGGGGCAGCCGCCGGTGCAGCTCGCGCAGATTGCGTTCGCAGAGGGCGAGATCCGTCGGCTCCGCAGCGAAGCGGTGACGCTCGTGCCGATCACGCCCGATTTTGGGGAGCGGCTCGAGGCGCGCTGCCAAGGTCTGCTCGATGCCCAGTCGGCCTTCACCGACGCGATGCGCGCACGTGACAGCTTCTGGTCGGCGATGAGTGGCTTCCGCGTGGGACAGCTCTACACGAAGCTCCACGCCGAAGCGGTCACCATCCCGCCGCCGGAGAAGGCCCGCACCGTGAAGCAGAAGCAGCTCTTCGAGGGTGCGCTCAGGCTGCGCTACCGGATCCTCCTCGAAAAAGGCTTGAAGATGATGGACGCGACCGTGCGCCTCGGAGACCGCACCGGCGAGGACTCGGAGTGGGTGACCCGCGCGCGCGAGTCGAAGCGCACCCTCGAGCAGGCCTTGGCCGACGAGAAGCGCGCCCTCGCGAGCCTTCCCTACACCGAAGACGAACTTCGTTCGGGGCTCGACGCGCTGAAGGGGCGGAGCGCGAGCGACGGGAAGTCGAAGGAGCCGGCGGGCGCAAAGCCGACCGCGAGCACGCCCGCGAAGCCCTGACGACCGAGCCCGTCACAGCCGGCGGCCGCCCACGATGCGCCGCTGCTCCTCAGTCTCGTCGAGCTCTTCGGTGGCGACGAGCAACTCGGCCCGCAGGCTCTCCCCGATCGGCTCCCAGGCGAGCCCTCGATGCTCGACCACGCCACCGCGAACCGACAGCGAGTATGCGGCCTCGGAGCGAGGGGCAAGCTCGGGCCAGGGGCTCGTGGGGCCTGGCTCGGGTGGCGCGGCGAAGGCAGGCTCGAGGCGAAGCGGGCCGCGCAGAGACGCCTCGTCCGGGAGCGCGCCCGGGAGCTCGAAGCGAAGCGTCGAGCCGTCCTCGAAGGCGACGGTGATGCCGCGCGGCGCGACCTCGGTCGCGATGCATGGCGTCCGTCGCGGGATCACGATCTCGTCCACGGTGCGACCGGACCGCAGCCGAAGAGCGCCACCGTCGATCGCGCGCTCGCGCCGCGCGCTCTCGCGCCGGAGAGTGACGTCGTGCGAGACGTAGAGCTGAAGGCGCCTCAGCTCCTCGGCGCCGAGCCCATGCTCGCGGCGCAGCTCGGCGGTGAGAGGCACCGGCTTGGGCCCACAGGCGAGCGCGAGCGAGGAGAGCGCGGCGAGCACGACGTGACGCGAGAGGCTGGTCATGCAGCGACAACGAGGCCGGGCGGTCGCACCTTTCACCTCGGGACCACATCCAATAAGGTCCGACGGCGTGGAGGCACTGATTCGTGCAGAGACATCCGCGGGTGCGCCAGCGGTAGACGAGACGCTCGCCGGCCTGCCTCTCCTGGTCCGCGCCGCTCTCGTGACGCAGGGCAAGGGGGCGACGAAGCTGACGGTCGTGGCGCGCGCGGACGACCGACCGCGCGCCGAGGCGCTGCTCGCCGACCCTCGGATTCGGGTCGCGGTCTCGGTGTGTGGGCCTGACGATGCCGCCGCTCCCGAGGCCTACGGATTCGTATGCGACTACGATCGCGTCGCCGAGGTGACGCTGCGCACCGCTGACGACCGCCGCGAGGCGAAGCGGAGGCTCTTCGAGGCGTGCCGAAAGCCGGTCGACGGACTCGTGTCGCGGCACCTGAACCGACATGTCTCGATCGCGATCTCGAAGCTCGTCGTCGACACGCCCCTCTCGCCGAACGCGATGACGGCGTTCACCTTCTCGCTGTCGCTCGTCGCGGGGGCGCTCGCGGTCCGAGGCGGGTACCTTCCGACCCTCGGCGCAGCGTTCCTGATGCAGTGGAACTCGATCCTCGACGGCTGTGACGGGGAGCTCGCACGCGTGCGGCACCAGGGCTCGAAGCTCGGTCAGTGGCTCGACACCATCGGCGACGACTGGTCGAACGTGATCTTCTGGGCGACGCTCGGCGTCGGCGCGCGGCCCATCCCCTCGGTCGGCGAGACGCTCGCTTGGTGCGGCTACATCGGTGCGCTCGGCAACGGGATCGCCGCGCTCACGAACTACCTCGTGCTCGCGAAGCTCGGCTCCGGCGACTTCTACGCCCTCGACGCCGGGAAGGCGCGCACCCGAACAGGCCTCGGCGCGACGCTCGTCGGCGCGGTAGAGCTCGTCCTTAAGCAGGATTTTTTTCTGTTCTTGATGCTCGTGCTCGCGGCCCTCGGCGTCCTGCATCAAGCGCTCTACGCCATCGCCGTCGGCGCGATCGTGACGGCTATGAACTCACTCGCTCGAACCCTCACGTTCTTCGCAGCCCGCGCTCGAGCGACTCGAGCCGGCTGACGAGCGCGTCGACGCCGTCGAGGACCTCACCCGCGATCGGATCCTCGAGCGCGAGGTAGCGCGCGAGCGTGTGACCGCGCCCGATCGTCGACCACGGAGGCGGCGGCGCTCGATGGCGCGCGTCGCGCATGTGGCGGCGATCGGACGAGAACGTACGGACGAGCTCCTCGCGTGGGACGAGACGAAACCGCGGTGCGTACTCGGGGCCGGCCGCCTCGTCGCTGCGAAAGCTCTCGGCGACGTACTCCTCGAGGGGACATGGCAGCGGCAGCGTGGTGTCGAGATCCCAGACGAGCGTGGGCTCGAGCGTCAACGCGACGACGTGGTAGTCCCACACCACCGGGCTCCGCGCATCCGGGGCGTGGCGCTGCCGCCAGATCGCCACCGTCCGCGCGGCGTTCGTGACGAAGAGTGCGTAGCGCGCTCGGGCCTCGAGCGCCTCGACGAGCAGGTACGCGTTTTCTTCGCAATAGAAGGGCTGGTAGGCAAAGCGCGTCACGCGTCCTCGTCGGACGGGGCGTCGTCGTGCGGGCCCGACTCACCCGCTTCTTCGGGCGCAACGTCGTCCTCGCGCGGCGGCTCGTCCGAGCCTTCGGCGGGGAGCGCGCGGCTCGCCGAGAGCGCCACGCCGAGCGCTGCAGCGACGCCGACCCAAGCGAGGATCCCCGACGCACCGACGCTCGTCGGGATCTTCGAGGGCTCGAGCTCGACGACGTCGCCCGCGAACACGACGTCGGAGGCGATGCGCCACGCACCGTGAGCAGCGACCGGCGCCCATGGGTCGCCCGTGCGGAGCCACAGGGCCGCGAAGGCGAGGCCGTTCGCCGCCGTGAGCGCGAGACCGGAGACCTTCGCCACCGGATCGAGGGCGACCGCGCACACGCCCGTCGCGACGAGGTAGGGCAGCGTGACACGAGACGAGAGCCCTGCGCGCCTCGCGAAATAGAGCGGCAAGCCGCGCAGCCACACCTCGTCGCGGTACGCGACGGCCAGGCTCTCCGCGACGCCGAGGAGCGTCCCCAAGCCGACCTCGCCCGAGCGAACGTGGCCGCCGAGGGCGAGCGCCGCGGCGAGCGACACGAGCGCGGCCGCGAGGCCGAGGAGTGTGGCCCGAAGGATCCTCCTTCTGACGGAAGGCCCTGGGGCCTCGGCGTCGAGGCCGACCGTGCTCGCGACGAGCGAGAGCGCGAACGCACCGACGAAGGCGCGCGTGATCGGGTTGGGCGCGTAGCCGGCGACGAGCTGGAGCCCCGCCGTCACCGACACGAGGCACGCGGTGCCGGCCGCGAGCTCGCGAAGCGTTCTCGTGCGCGGATCAATGGAGCGTGTGCCAGCGGCCATCGTGGGACACCCTTGGGACCTCGGGTTCGTACGGCTCGAGCGAGCGACGCCGCACCGACTTGCTCTTTGTCAACCTCGCATCGACAACCTCCGCGAGGGCGCGCCCGGGCTCTTCCGTCGCGCTTGGAGGGGCCGTGCGACGACGAGCCCGAACCCGATGCGCGACGGCGACGACGGCCCAGAAGCCCAGCACCAAGACGCTGAGCCACGACGCCGCACGATGGCGCGAAAGCTCGCGCGTGAGGCGGTCCTCGAGGGCCGATGGCTCGAGGCGGTAGGCGTCGCTGAGGGCCTCGTCGAAGGTCCGGCCTGCTGCGCCAGCCGCCGCAAGTCGCCCGAACGCGGCGGGGGAGGCCTCAAGCATCCGAACGAGCTCGACCGCCTGGGCCTCAGCGTCGTCGCCCGCGCGCGTGCGGCTCCGCAAGGCCGCGTCGAGCTCCTCGAGACGGGGCGGGTGGGCCTTCATCGCCACGCTCCAGAGCGCACGCCGCCGCGCGAGCGACGAGGCTGAGGCGAACCCGCCGACGAACCCCACTCGGAACCAGGTCGGCGCGCGCCCGCCGAAGACCTCGGCGAGTGCGAGCTCCGCGAGCGCGCTGCGAAAGGTCTGAAGGGCGCGATCCGCGTCCGGCGCCGGGCGCAGCTCGAACGCGACCAGCGACGACGCCGAGTCGACGACCGCGTCCTTGCCTCGCGACGCGCCCTCGGGGACGACGCGCTCGAGGTCGACGGCGCTCATCGCGACGTGAACACGAAGCCGCGGCAGGACCGAGCGACCGAGGCGCGCCCCGAGCTCGTCGCGGACGGCGACCGCGACGTCGATGAGCGCGCGGACCTCCTCGCGCGTCGAGGGGTGGTACGCAAACCGGAAGCCCTGCTCTTCGTGCAGGAGATAGGCGGGCGGCAGAGGGATCGGCGCGCCCTCGTCGGCGCGAGCACTGCGCGCAGCGACGAGCTGAAGCCCTATGAGCGCGACGATCGAACCGAGACGACGGGCGACGGTCAGGGCGCGATGCGGCCACCGAGCACGACGGTGTCGGGCTCGTTGAGAGTCGTCTGCGACAGGATGATCACCGTCACACCGACTGTTGCCACGGCTGCTAGACCGCCCCAAAACCAGGGCGATTGTAACAGATGCTCGCCGAAAGAGCGGCGCAGTGGACGCAGCGGCTCCGTCGGCGCCGGCGCGGTCGCGGGCACCGGCACGACGCGCGGGCGGACGAGCCCGCGGAGCAGCGCGACCGCATCCGTCCAGTCGTGCCCCGGCAGGCCCGCCTGCGGCGCGTCCGACCGCTGCGTCGGCGAGAACGTCACCGGCGAGTAGCGCCCCTCCGCGACCACGAACGCCCGCGCGACGGGCGCGACGTCCTCCCCGTCGACGACGAGCACGAGCGCCACTCCGAGCTCGGCACCGAGGCCACGCATGAGGCGCGCGCCGATCGCCGGGTCGGTCGCGTCCATCGCCGCGCGCGCGACGCGACGAAGCTCGGCGGCGCGGGGCGGAGCGTCCGCGGGGAGCGGCCCGCCGAGGACGGCGCGGACCGTCGACTCGTCGAGCGAGGGTCGGAGGAGCGGCTCCTGGTAAGCGGCGCGGGCAAGCCCTTCGGCGGCGCGCTCGGCGGCCGCCACCTTCGCGAGCACGACAGCGCCTTGCCCGTCGGCGTGCGCGGCTCCGACCCGAACGAGCAGCCCCATGACTGAAGTCAAGACCGCCAAAAAGAGACGCACGGCCTTGCGGCGACGCGAGCCCGCGAGGGCGACGCGACGCGAGGCCCCCCGAGGGCTCAAGAGCCCGCCTCGATCGAGCGCTCGTAGATCCGGTACTTCTTGTAGACGCGACCGCCCATCAATTTGATCCCGACGTTGATGGGGGAGTTGTCCTCGAGCGTCCAGCCGAGCTCGCCGCGCTTCATGCCGAGCAAGTGCGCCGACTGGTTCATCGCCACGTAGAGGAACGCCGAGAGCCCAGCGAAGCGCCGCACGTTGCGCCAGCGCTTGCGGATGCCGAGGATCACGAGGCGGCCGGTCTTTGGCCCGGTCACCTTCAGCCGCCAGAGCAGCTTCACGGCGCCGAAGGGGAAGAGCTTGCCGTTGGCGTCGGCGATGAGCTCGTTCAAGTTCGGGAGTGCGAGCGCCACCGCCGCGATTTCGCCGTCGATGAACGTGAGCTTGGTGAGCTCAGGCATGCAGAGGAGCTTGAGATCCTCGGCCATCTTCTCGACCTGCGCCGGCGTCGTCGGGACGAAGCCCCAGTTGTCGCTCCAGGCGTCGTTGAAGACGTCCATGACGAGACGGACGTCGCGCGCCAGGTTCTTCATGTCGAGCGGCCGGGTCGTCACCTCGGGCATCGCCGCGATCTCGTCGTGGGCCTTCTGCGCGCGCGGCGGCACGGTCCCAATGTCGTAGGTCCAGGCGAAGAGGTCCTTGCACTTCGCGAGGCCCGCCCGCTCGAGGAGCCCGCCCTGGTACGGCCGATGGTGCGGCATCATGATCATGGGCGGCGTGTCGAATCCCTCGACGAGGCACCCGCACTCCTCGTTGATCGAGAGCGAGAACGGGCCGCGCATGACCCGCATCGCACGGGCGCGGAGCCACGAGGCCGCCGCGTCGAGCAGCGCGCGGGCAACCTCGTCGTCCTCAAGGGTGTCGAAGAACCCAAAGAACCCCGCGTCGTCGTGGTACCGCTCGAGGTGCAGCCTGTCGATCGACGCGCTGATGCGACCGACCGGCTCGCCCCCGCGAAACGCGACCCAACCCTCGGCTTCGCCCGCCTCGAAGAAGGGATTCTTCTTCGGATTCATCCGATCCGACACGTCCATGTCGAGGCTGCGGACGTAGTTCGGGTCGTCTGCGTAGATCCGATCGACGACGTCGAGAAACGCACGGAGCAGCTTCTTGTCGCCCTGGAGCGGCCTCACTTCGACGGACATGGGGTCGTCCGGGGGTAGCGCCCGCGCCCTTGGGACACAAGGGGTTTGACCCTTCGTGCCACCCAACCTATCTCCGCGACTCCACTATGGCCGCATCGAACGAACGCGCGCGGACGACCGCCGGGGCCCACTCGCGGCGGCGCTGGAATGCGCTCGCGGCCGTCCTCGGGACCTCGCTCGGCGAGCTCCTCGAGGGCAAGCGCGTCGCCATTCTCGGAGACGGCTCGACCTCGCTCCCCGAGCGCTGCAGCGAAGCGAGCCGGCGGCGCGTGCACGTCTTCGACCCCGATCCGCGCCGCACCGCCGAGGCGATCGCGCGGGGCCCGGGCGGCGGCGCCGACGTCCGCTATGCGCTCCTCGAGGGCGACGCCGAGCTTGGGCAGGGCGCGTTCGACGCGGTGCTCGTCCCCGACCTCGCCACGCTCACCGACGCGCTCACGGCCGAGGACGCGCTGGCGCTCGCCGACCGGATGCTCAACGCGCGCGGCTTCGTGGCCGTGATGGTGCCGGCCGACAGCCCCGGCCTCGACTACCACCGCCTCTTCGACGTCGTGAGCGCGCGCTTCGACTCGGTGCGGATGCTGGGCGCGGCCCCGTTCGTCGGCGTGACGGTCGCCGAGTTCGGCGAGCGCGACGCGGGCGACGTCGCCTTCGACGCCTCGCTCACGGACGGCCCCGAGGCGCCGGTCGCGTTCATCGCCATCGCGAGCCGACAGCCGCTCGCGCTCGAGCCTTACCTCGTCGTGCAGCTCGCCTCTGACGAAGACGACGCCGAGGACGCGGGCGAGCCCGAGGACGCCGCGCGCGCGAGCCTCGCCCGAGCGGAGGACACCGCACGGCAAGCCATGGAGGCGCGCGTCGCGGAGCAGGCGCGAACGCTCACCGCACAGTCGACCCGACTCGCGGAGCTCGAGGCGGAGCTCGCGGCCGAACGAGAGGCGGGAGTCGAGCGCCTGCGATGCGCCCACGCCGACGCCGCCGACAGCGCGCGGCGTCGTGAGGAGGTGCACCAGCGCGATCTCGACGCCGTCCTCGAGCGCATCGCGGAGCTCGAGGCCGAGCTCGCCGAGGCCCGCGAGCAGCCCCCGAAGCAGGAAGCCGCGAGTGAGCGCGAGCGGCAGGCCCACGAGTTCCAGCTGGCCGAGCTTCGCAAGGTGGCCTCGGAGGCGCGGACCGAGGCCGACTCGCTCCGCGCAGTCGTCGCGAAGGCGCGCGACGGCGAGGCGAGCCGCGAGGCGCTCGAGGTCGAGCTCACTCGGGCGCGCGCGGCCATCCAGGCCTTCGAAGCCGACGAGGGGTCGAGCGCCGCGAGCGAAGAGCTCGCGATCCTCGAGGCGCGGCTCCGCGAGCGAGGGGAGCGCGTCGCTCGCCTCGAGGCCGACCTCCGCGAGGCCGAGCGCATCGGCAAAGAGCTCGTACGCGACCTGGCGAAGGCGAAGACAGCCACCGCGGAAGCTCGACCCGAGGCAGCTCCGCTCGACACCGTCACGACGACCCGCGAGCTCGCCCAGAACTTGACGGTGGTCACGGCTGAGCTCGAAGCCGCTCGCTGGTCGATCTCCGCGCTCGAGCGGGAGCTCGGCGAGCGCACCGCGACGGACGCCGACGTCGCCCGCCTCGAGGCCGCCCTCGAGCGCGCGCACGCCCTCACCGCGGGGCCTTCCGACGCGCCGCCTCGTGCCGGCTCGAATTGACATCCCCTCGAGCCGACCTAGATTGCGCCGGAGGCCCTTGCCCCGTGGCCGAGTGACGCTGCCCCTCCCCGCCCGACCGTGACGATGTCCGACAAGCGCTGCTACTACGAGGTCCTCGGTATCGAGCGAGGCGCGGACGGCAACGAGATCCGCAAGGCCTACAAGAAGCTCGCGCTCAAGTATCATCCCGACCGCAACGCGGGGTCGGCGGAAGCCGAGGCGAGCTTCAAGGAAGTGACCGAGGCCTTCCAGGTCCTGAACGACGACGAGAAGCGCCGCCACTACGACCAGTTCGGTCACGCCGGGTTCGGCGGCGGTGGACAGGACTTCGGCGGCGACATCTTCTCGCACGTGCAGGACCTGTTCGCCGACTTCTTCGGCGGAGGCATGGGCGGCGGTCGCTCGGCGCGAGGGCCACAGCGCGGCCGCGACGTGCGCGTGCGGCAGGCGCTGACGCTCGAGGAGGCGGTGCTCGGCTGCAAGAAGGACATCTCGCTGCGAACGCCGGTCGAGTGTGGCGTGTGCAAGGGCACGTGCTGCGAGCCCGGCACCAAGCCCGAGAAGTGCCGCACGTGCGGCGGCGCCGGACAGGTCTCGACGGGGCGCGGCTTCATCGTCTTCACGCAGACGTGCCCCACCTGTCAGGGTCAGGGCGAGACCGTCGCCTCGCCGTGCAAGCAGTGCGACGGCGCGGGCTGGGAAGAGAAGATTCGCAGCGTCACCGTGAGCTTCCCGGCGGGCATCGACGAAGGCCACCGGCTGCGCGTCGCGGGCCAGGGCCTCACGGGGAAGGCCGGCGGGCCGCCGGGCCACCTCTACGTCGACGTCGCGCTCGAGCCGCACGCGCGCTTCGAGCGGCAGGGCGTCGACCTCTTCACGCGTCAAAAGGTGAGCTTCTCGGAGGCCTCGCTCGGACACACCGCATCGATCGAGCTCCTCGATGGGACGACCTGCGAGGTCGAGCTGAAGGCCGGGACGCAGCCGGGCGACGTCGTGACCGTGGCAGGGCGCGGGGTGCCCGATGTCAACGGGCGCGGACGCGGCGCGCTGCACGTGGTCGCCGAGCTCGTGGTGCCGAAGCGGCTCAGCAAGCGGGCCAAGGAGCTGCTGGCCGAGCTCGATGCGGATCTCGCCGCGACGGCGGCCGCGACCGACGACGCGACGAGCTGAGACGCGAGGTTCGTCAACGCGCCGTGCCGAACCAGGCGCCGGCGCAACTGAGGCCGAAAGCGATGGGCGTGACGGCGATCACGAACACGATCGCCGCGGGCGCGAGCAGGCCGAAGAACCCGAGCAAGAGCAGCATCGCAAGCCCGGACGACATGGCCGGCTCGAGCACGCTGCGTGTCCCAGCCGCGCGCGCAATCAGGTAGCCCGCAACGGGGAACGCCGCGAGCGCCCCCGTCGCGAGCGTCGCCACCGGCACCACGATCTCTGCCCCGCCGTCGACACGGTCGATCGCCGCGAAGTCGACACCGGCGCGGCGCCCGAGCATGACAGAAATCAAGACACCGCTGAGCACCACACCGGCGTTCACGAGCACGCCGACCGACAGCCAGCGCGCGGTCAGGGGCCGGTCTTCGCGACGGAAGGCCTCACGGATCGCGTGGATCGAGGGTGCAGGCGCCGAGAGAAAGAGGCTCAGGCTCCCGCGGCTGTCGGCATCGAGCGCGGGCTCGGGCTCGCGCCACAGGAAGGCGACCGTGCCCACGAGGAAGACGATGAATGGCAGGCTCGCGAGGAGCGCCTGCGGTCCGCGGTAGAGGAAGAGCTCGTCCTGAACCGCGAGGAAGAGCGCACTCCCGAACCATACTCGCGCGAGCTGGCGCGCGCGAAACCCGCGGTCGGGCTCGCGACCGAGCACGTAGCCCCAGAGCGACGCGAGCAGGGCGAGGCCGACGCCTGCGCCAAGGAGGCGCGGCACCATCAAGAAGCTGCGGGCCGACCACGCCGCGAGGCCATGGCGAAGGACGCCAAAGCCGAGCGCCGCAGCGGTCGCGAAGAGCATGCCCTCGCGATCGGTCGGGCGGGCCGACCACCGCTCCGAGCGACGCGAGCGCCGCACGAGCCAGAAGGGCGCCATCGCTCCGGTGATGAGCGCCATCTCGAGCGGTGCGGAGACGGCAAAGCCGTAGACGAGCCAGGTCGTCGAGGCGGTGCGAGCCGCTGCGTCGAGCTCGACGAGGCGCTGCACGAAGCGCTCGAGGACGGCCGCGATGACGCCACCGACGAGCCCGCTCGCCGAAGCCGAGACGAGCAAGGGGAGCTGCCGGGCGAGCCGACGGTCGCGCGCCACGAGCACGAAGTACGCCGCGCTCGGGGTCAGCGCCGCGATCATGGCCGCGAGGACGAACAGCGCGCGCATCTGCGATCGCTTGGCTAAAAGTTAAGACCCACGCGGCCGCCGACCGAGACCGAAGAGCCGTAGCCCGACCCCTCGAGCGCCGCGGCCGTCTTCTGAGCGTCGGAGAGACTGCCGACTCGAGTCGGGTCGAGATCCGAGAGCGCAACGCCTGGGCGCGTCAAGCCCATGAACTCCCAGCTCGCGAACGGCCCTAGCGCGAACACCTTGCCGAGGTAAAAATCGAGCCCGCCGCTCACGCGGCCGTACCCGCCGTGGATCTGCGCCTTGTCCGCGAGGACATTGAAGGGGCTGTCGGCGAGGCTGCCAAAGGCGACGTACCCGCCGCCGAGCTCGGCGTGCGGCTCGAGGAAGCCGAGCGGGAGTCGGAGGCCGAGCTCACCGCCCACGCTGTACATGCGCCAATCGTCGAAGAACCCGACGCGCCCGCGCGGGCCGATGCGCAAGAAGAGAAGTTGCACTCCGAGGCCGGCGCTGACGAAGGCACCGCTCGCCTCGGTCGGGACGAGGCCTGCCGTGAGGTTCGATTTGTCGACGTCGAAGGTCTCGAGCCCGACGTGCTGGAAGCCGCCCTCCGCGTCGAGCCAGAACCACGTGAGGCCGCGACCCGAATCGGCCGCCTCGCTCGCGGCGAGCGACGATGACGCGTTGCCCGACGAGCTCGCCTCCGCATCCTCGAGGGGCGCGGGCGCCGTGAGGCCGCCGCTCGAGGGGAGGTTCGGGGCACCCTGCGCCGGCGCAGGAGCACCAGGCGGAGCCCCGGGCGCCATCGGTTGCGCCCCGGCCGTCGACGACCACGCGACCACGAACGAGGTCGCGGCCATTCGAACCCAGAAACGCATCAGTCTCCCTCCCTCTCGAGCGCCTCGAGCTGCTCGGCGCCTGTCGCGGGGGCGCTGAGGCGGTAGTCGCCGTCAAACCAGCGCGCGAGGTCGATCGTCCGGCACACCGCGGAACAGAATGGCCGCGCGTCGAGGTCGATCACGGTTCGTCGGCAGATCGGGCACGTCGGCTTGGCCATCATCGAGGCTCCGCGAGCCCGTCTATGAGCATAGCAAGCCGATGAGGCTCGCGGGGACCCGACGTCGAGCCTAGTAACCCTCGCGCGCGAGGACCGTGGCGCCGCGCGGGATCTCGTACGACGAGCCGATGACGAGGCAGGTCGCGGTGTTCTTTCGAACGCGCGTGACGATGAGCTCGCCGTACGTCTCGGCGGGGAAGCTCTCGCGGTCCGCGGCTCGAGGCGCCGACTCGTCCGCCGCCGCCGCGTCGTCTTCGATGAGCGAGCGACGCGTGCCGAGGTCGCCGGCCGACTCGGCCTCGTCGCGCCAGCGGTCGTCCCGTCGAACGGCCACGAGCCGATTGCCGACCTCGAGCCCATCGTCGCTGCCCTTGTCGATGAAGACGACCTGATCCGCTCCGTAGAACTCGTAGGGGTACGGTGCGCCGACGATGCGAGCCTGCACGCTCTTACGGTTCGGCACCGGCGTGATGCGGTCGAGGTTGCGCTCGTAGGGGGCGACCTTGCAGCCGCGGTGGATCTCGCTCATCGACTCGACGATCCGAGCGCGCGCCATCTTCGTCTTCGCGTTGTAGCGGTCGATCTCGAGGACGCCGCGCACCCAGACGTGCGGGTACTTGGTCTCGGCCGTAACCGTCCGAGGCTCGATCACCAGCAATTTCTGGCCGATCTGATACTCGCGCTCGCCGGCGAGCTGCACGTAGACCTCGTTGTCCTGCGAGAGGATCATCAGGTCGGTGGGGCTGCCGACGATCTCGCCCCACGCCGGCGTCTTGCCGTCGAGGAGAAAGCCGACGTGGCGCTGGAAGATCGTCGCCGGTAACACCTGCGGGTTCAGCCGAGCGATGTCGGCCGCGATGGTCGCTTGCTGAACGAAGGGTTCTCGCAAGCGAATGTGGTCGCCTGGGTAAATCCAATGCGGGTTCTGGATCTGTCGGTTGTACGACCAGAGCCGCGGCCAGCTGTACATGTTGCCGAAGTAGCGCTGCGAGATCTCCGACAGGGTGTCGCCGCGCTTCGCGGTGTGGAGCTCGGGGACGAACTGACCGGTCACGACGTAGGCGCTATTCGAGCCGCCTTTGATGGTGCCCGACGAGCCGCCGCCGCCTCCGCCCAGCGAGAACCCGTCGCGGCCCACCGAGCCCGCGCTCGCGGGTCGGCTCCCGGAGTCGAGCCCCGAGTTCACGTCGAAGTTCTGACCCGACGCGCCCGACCCACCTCCGCCCGGTGGAGCGTAGGGCGTGTTCGCGGACGGAGCCGTCACCTCGGTCGGCGACGAACCATCGGTCCCGGGAGGCGGCTCGGCGCCGCCTGCGGGCGTCGCGTCCTGAGCGGACGCGCCAGACGCGAAGGAGAGGACAACGGGGACGAGGATGGCGGTGAACCTAAGGTGACGCATGGGATCCTGGTGTGGCTTCACTTGCGCGGGGGCGGTGTCGTCGGTGCAGGGGTCGTCGCAGCGGGTCGTTGTACGACCGCACCGCCACGCTCGCTTCGAATCTCGGTCGCGGGACCGTCGACGGGCGTCGCCGTCCCGCCGCGTGCTCGCCGTGGATCGGACGGGTCGATGGTGACCCACCCGTCGTTTGGCCGCTCTTCGGGCGAGAGCCTCACGACCTCGAGTCGGGGCCGGTCGGAAGCAGAAGGCCGAGCGGCGCTCGGGTCGGTGGCCGTGCTTGCCGCGGTGGGGCTGCGTGCGCCCGAGGCCTCGAGCGCTTCGAGGCGCTCGCGGAGCGCGATGTTCTCGGACCGCAGGACGTGGAGCTCGCGTTTGAGCTCGCCGACGTCTTTCTTCCACGCGTCGGCATGCCCCGCGCATCCGACGAGCAGGACGAGGCAGGGGCCCGCGAGGCCCAGCTGCAGACGAAGACGGTCCATCGATCGACCTCATCCTAGGAGAGCCAACGACCTGCGGCCAAAAAGCACGGCGGCGCGCGCGCTCTTCCGGCGATCCGGCGGCTTCTGGCCCGCCGAGGGTTGCCGGTCGAGCCACGGGCCTGTAGCCTATCGGTCGAGGTGAGACTCTTGAAGACCTTCTGGATTGCCGCCATCGCGCTCGCTCCGTTCGTCGCCTGCGGAGGCTCGGGCAGCGACACCACGACCAGCTCCACGACGACCAGCACCGGCTCGGGGAGCGCCGGCTGCCTCGATTACGCCACGGCCAAGACGGGCGTATCGTTCAAGAACGACGTGGTGCCAATCTTCCAAAACTCCTGCAATTTCAGCGCGTGCCACAGCTCGACGTCGAACTCGCCGCAAGAGGATCTGGCCCTCGGCCTCGGCAAGAGCGACCAGATGACCGACGCCGAGGTGAAGGAGGTCCACGATCGTATCGTCAACGGCACCGCGGAGCGCTCGTCGCTGCCGCTCGTGACGGCAGGAGAACCCGGCGCGAGCTGGCTCCTCGCGAAGATCTCGTACTCGAGCTTCGCCGCGTGTCAGGCAATCGCCGACGAGTGTGCCCCGAAGGGCTGCGGCGGCCGGATGCCGCAGCAGCCACTCGAGGCGGACAAGATCGACATCGTCGCCGGCTGGATCAAGGACGGCGCGCCGAACAACTGAGCGCGACGTGATCGGCAGGCTGACAGGGCGCCTCGCCGAGAGCGAGCCGGACGGTTCGATCGTCCTCGACGTGAACGGCGTCGGGTACGAGCTCACGACCCCGTTGGGGACGCTCGGGCGGGCCGAGACCGCGTCCGACGGCTCGCTTACCCTGCACGTCCACACGCACGTGCGCGAGGACGCGCTCGAGCTCTTCGGCTTCGCGACCGCCTCCGACCGGGCCGTGTTTCGAACGCTCCTCGCCGTCTCCCACGTCGGCCCGAAGCTCGCGCTCAGCGTGCTCGGGGCGCTCGGCGGCAACGAGCTCGCCGCGGCGGTCGAGCGCGAGGACGTCGCCGCGTTGAAGCGAATCCCCGGCGTCGGGCTCAAGACGGCGCAGCGGATCGCCCTCGAGCTGAAAGGGAAGCTCGCCGCCCTTGCGATGGTCGCGACGGCTCCGCGACGAGCCCCGGCGCAGACGGCACCGAGCGGCGCCGAGGCCCAGCTGTCCGACGCGCTCGTCCGCATGGGTTGGAAGGCGAACGAGGTCGAGCGCGCCATCGCAGCGCTGCCCGATCTGGAGCGCCCGCTCGGGGAACTCGTCCGCGATGCGCTGGCAACCCTCTCGCGCTGAAGGTGTCAAACTCGCCTTCGACGGCCGAGTGCCCCATACTTCTGGGCTCGAGCGATGACGGCCTGCGCGAGCTGCGGCACGGAGAACGGCGAGAGCTTCCGCTTCTGCCTCGGATGTGGCGGAGTGCTGCCACGACGCGCCATGACACCCGCCCGGATCGCGGAGTCCGAGGAGCCGCCCGCGATGCATACCGCCAGCGATCCGGTGACCTGGACCTCGACCGCAGCGCCTCCACACTCCGCGCTCGAGCTCGTCGGGACCGCCACCGACGGCACCAGCACCGGCACGCACGCGCTCCCCAACGCCACGTCGAGCTTTGGGCGCGCGAGGGACGGCTTCGAGCGCGACCCTCACCTCTCGCTGCAACACCTCTCGGTCGTGCCGCATGGCGAGCGGCTTCGGGTGCGCGACGAGGGCTCGCTCAATGGGATCTTTCTGCGCTTGCGGCCAGGGCGCTCGGAGCGCCTCGTCGACGGCGTCGAGCTCCGACTCGGTCGGCAGCTCTTGCGATTCGAGGCGCTCGCGCCGCAGGCGACGGAGGACGAGGTCGAGCGCTTGGGGGCCTCGCCGGAGGGGTGCGTAGGTCGGCTCGTGGTGGTGCTCGGCCGTCGCACCACCGGAGCCGCCTTCGTCATCCGAGGCCGCGGGCTCGCGCTCGGACGCGATCGCGGGGACGTGCGCTTCCCCGAAGACGCCTTCGTCTCGGGCGCTCACTGCCGCATCGGTGTCGAAGGCCGCGACGTGTTCCTCACCGATCTTGGAAGCTCGAACGGGACCTTCCTCAGACTCCGCGACGAAGCCGAGCTCGGCCCCGGCGACGTGCTGCTCGCCGGCCAACAGCTCCTCCGCGTCGCGCTCGCATCCCGATGACCACCGAAGCTCGCCCCCATGTGCTCGTCGTCGCCGCCGTCCTGCGCCGCCGCAACACCTACCTCATCACGCAGCGACGACCGAACGCCGTGCTGCCGCTCCTCTGGGAGTTCCCTGGTGGACGCGTCGAGCCAGGTGAGACGGACGAGGCCGCCCTCGTCCGCGAGCTTCGTCATAGGCTCGACGTCGAGGTCACAGTCGGTGAGCGCCTCGGCCTCGAGACCCACACCTACGACGGCTACGTGGTCGAGCTCCGCACCTACGAGTGCACGCTGCGCTCGGGCGAGCCCGTCGCCAAGAACGTGCAGTCGTTCGCCTGGGTGACGAGCGACGATTTCGACGCCTACTCCTTCACGCCGCCCGACGAGGCCAGCGTGGCGAAGCTGCTGGGGCTGCGTCCGGTGGGAGACTGAGCCACGCGGCGTCGCGACCCGACCACAACGGTGCTAGTGATTTCGGTTGGAACGCGATGAGAGCCCGTTACCTGCTACTGCTCGGCTTCGGGCCGGCCATCGCCGCCGCCGCCTGCGCATACCCGGAGTTCGAGTACGAGTGTCGCTTCGGGACCGATGAGGGGTGTGCCTACGGCCTGCGCTGCGCACTCCTCGACGCGACGTCCATGTCCTTCGGCTGCGTCGAGGCAGGGCCGAAGCAAGCGTGGCAGCGCTGCAGCAGCGACGCCGACTGCGCGACCGGCACGCTCTGCGATCTGCGCTACCTCGCCTGCAAGCCGGTCTGCTCGAGCGCGACGGACTGTCGCTTCACCGTCAACGACGGCGCCGCGAGCTACGAGGTGCAAGGAGAGTGCATCGACGCGCTCGGCGGCAATGGGAAGCCCCTCGGCTCCGGCCTCAAGCACTGCACGGCGTCGTGCGAGCCGAAATCGGCGAGCCCGTGCGACAAAGGGAGCAACGTGAAGTGCTTCCTCCGCCAGAACCTGGGCTTCGACTGCGGACTCGGCGGCCTCAGCGGACTCGGGCAGGGGTGCGGCGACGCGCTCGACTGCGGCGTCGGGCTCGTCTGCGTCAAGGTCAACGGCGCCGGCGTCTGCGCGGCCTGGTGCGACAACGTGAACGGAACGTGCCAGGGAACGAACGGCGTGTGCGTCGGCTTCTCCTCGCCCCTCTCTTATACGAAGGGAGCGTCCGGAAACGTCCAGTACGGCGCCTGCGCCCCCTAGGCCTCCGGCTCGTCGACGACGAGTGGCGCCTGCTCGAAACGCGCGCGGATCCGGTTGATCGTCGTGAGCAGATGACCACGACGGAGGAGCGCGCGCTCGAACCGCCGCTTGCCCGGAACGTCGAGGAGGAAGATCCCGACGAGCAGGGTGAGCAGGCCTTGGCCCGGCACACCGGGGAGCGCCATCACCACCCCCGCTGCGAGGAGCACGAGCCCGAGGAGATTCTTCGCGAGGAGGTAGGCGGCACGGCCGATCGGCGAGGTGAAGCGCGCGCCGAGACCATCGGTCTGCCCGAGGAAATACCGCGGCGGGATGCGTACGAGGAAGGCGACCACGAGCGCGGACGAGGCGAGCGTGCTCGCGACGAGGACGAGCGCGGCGACGAGCCACCTGTCGCGCGTCATGCCCGAGCTCGTCGGCTCAACGGTTCATCCCGAGCTCGTCGAAGAGGAACGAGTACATGTCGACGCTCCGCTCGACGCTCTTCTTGATCATGTCGCCGCCGCCGTGACCGGCGTTCGTCTCGATCCGAACCAGGACTCGGGACTCTCCGCGGCGCGCCTCGAGCACCGCCGCGGCGAACTTGCGCGCGTGGAGCGGGTCGACGCGGTCATCGCTATCCGCCGTCAACATGAGGAGCGCTGGGTACGCGGTCCCCGGGCTCACGCGGTGGTACGGCGAATAGGCGTGGAGCGCGCGAAACTGCGCCGCATCCTCCGAGGTCCCGTACTCGCTGATCCAGGTCCGACCCGAGCCGAAGCGGTGGTACCGCACCATATCGAGGAGCGGGACCGCGCACACCACCGCGCGAAACAGCTCGGGGCGCTGGGTCATGGCGGCGCCGACGAGCAGCCCACCGTTCGAACCGCCCGAGATCGCGAGGCGCTCGGGCTTGGTGTAGCCGTTCGCGACGAGCCAGTCGGCTCCAGCGAGGAAGTCGTCGAACACGTTCTGCTTTTTCTCGAGCATCCCCGCGCGGTGCCAATCCTCTCCGTACTCGCCGCCGCCGCGCAGGTTCGGCAGCGCAAATCCACCGCCGCGCTCGAGCCACGCAAAGAGCGACCCGTTGAACGCGGGGACCTTCGCTATCTTGAAGCCTCCGTAGCCGTTCAGCAGGAACGGCGTCGATCCATCGCGCGGCAAGTCGCGGCGCCGCACGACGAACATCGTGATGGGCGTCCCATCCTTCGAAGGGTAGGTGACTTGCTCGACCACAAACGGCGACGGATCGACCGGCACCTTCACCTCGAAGAAGGGCTTTCGACCTCCGCGCTTGACCGACGTCTCGAAGACGTTGCGCGGCTCGAGGAACGACTCGTACGCGTAGTAGGCCTCGTCGTCCTCGGGGTTGCCGACGATCGAGGAGAGCGTCCCGATGCTTGGCGTCTCGATCGTCCGCACGAGCTTCCCATCGAGCTCGTGGATCGCGAGCCGGCTCGAGGCCTTGTCAAGGACCCGGAGGGCGAGCTTGCCTCCGACGACGCGGACGTCCTCGAGCACGCCCTTCGGCTCCTCGGGGATCAGCGCTCTCCACGAGGCGAGATCGGTCTTTCGCGCGGGGTCGACCAGCATGAGCCGATAGCGCGGCGCGTTGTGGTCGGTGTGGACGTAGAAGCGCCCGCCATGCGCCGTCGCGTCAAAATGAGCGTCGACGCCGACGACGAGCGGCTGCCACTCGCGGTGGCGCGACAGGTCCTTGAAGTAGAGGTCGTTGCGGGTCCATCCATGGTGGATCGAGAGGACGAGGAAGCGTCCGTCGCGGGAGACCTCGGCGCCGATGAACGTGCGCGGATCACCCGTCTTTTCTCGAACGAGGGCGTCCTCCTTCGGGTCGGTCCCGAGCCGATGAAAGTAGACGGCCGCTTCGCCTGGGAGGCGGTCGACCGGGATGCTCGGGTCGACCGGCAGGCGCGTGTAGTAAAAGCCGGTCCCCTTCGGCTCCCACGAGGGAGCCGCGTATTTGGCGCCCGGGATCGTGTCGGTCGTCGAGACGGCGCCCGTCGCGACGTCCATCACCTGGATCGTCGCGTCATCCTTGTTGTTCGCGCTGACCTTGTACGCGACCTTGTGGCCGTCGAGCGACGGGTACACGCCCTGCAGCGCGACGCTACCGTCGGCGCTCATGGTGTTCGGGTCGAGGAGCACGCGCGGCGCGCCGTCCTTGCCTTCGCGGACGTAGTGAACGGCCTTCTCCTTGTCGCGGTGCTGCTGGCTCCAGAAGATGCGCTTGCCGAAGCGCCGCGGCGGCGACACCGACTCGACATAAGCGAGCTCTTCGAGCCGCACCGCGAGGCCCACGCGCCCAGGCAAGGCCTCGAGGTGACGCCGCGTGTAGCGGTCGTAGCGCGCGAGCCAATCCTTGGTCGTCGGCGACGAGGGGTCCTCGAGCTCGCGGTAGGGATCCGCGACCGAGACGCCATGCAGCACGTCGACCGTCAAGGACCGCGCGGCACGAGGCGGCCCAGCGGGCGCGTGAGTCGGTGCGATCGGTGCGGCGCGGCCCGGCGAAGGTGTGGCGTCGCCAGTCGAAGACAAAGCCGAGAGCGCGGGAGCCTCCGCGGGTCGACACGCGCACAGCCAGCCGAGGACGAACCATGTTCGGAGCCGCATGGCCCGCACATAGCGCGAAGGCCTCGTCGCGGCGAGCCGGAGCAGCGGCGCAATGCCGCCGGGCCGCGCCCGGCTCAGTTGAACACAGGACGAAGTCGAGACTTCACTGGGGCCGCCCGCGGCGGGCTCCCTCGCGTGAAGCGCGCCACCCCCTCCTCGAGCAGGGCTTGGGCTCGCGCGAGCACGAGCGCCTCTTCGGCCTGCGTGAGGCTCTCGTGGTCACTCCGAGCGGCGGCTAGATTCCCCTCGAGGGCGCGCGCGCGAGCGATCGCGCCGACCAGTCGCTGGACCGCGGAGAACGACGCGCTCATCACGGAGCCATCCGCGACACCGAACGAGCTCTCTCCACGGCGCACGCGCTCGATGTGCTCGACCTCGGCGCGAAGCTCGGCCACGAGGCCCACCAACTCTGCCGAGGCCTGCGTGAGCGGGTGACCCGCGTCGGCGACCTCCGCGAGCTTGCGCATGCGCTCGATCACGCCGCCGATCGCAGGGGTCGCGTCCTCGCTCGGGACGATGCGAAGACGCCCGTTCGCGAGCCGCGCCTGCAGCGCATCCGAGATCTCCATGAACTCCCGGTCACCGCTGCGCTGCGGAATCCGAAAGCCACTCGACAGCCGGGTGAACGTCGATCGCACGAGGCGAAGCCGCGGCTCACTCGCCGCGTCGCGAGTCCCCTCGCTCGGTGCCGAGACACCGTCGGTGGACTTCCCGTGCTCTCGATCGTCTGCCATGCCCGCAAGCCCTCAGATTGCACGCCCGGCGGCGTGCTGCGGAACGCATCTCTGCTCGTAAGGTCGAACGGCCAGACGCTGTAAAACTTGAGCGCTCCGAGAGAATTTCTTGAGGGCCGCGGGGCGACGACGACAAAAAGCGCACGCCGCAGCGCGACGCCCTCGGTCGAGAGAGCGTCACGTGCGGCGCGAGCTGTCACGCGTGGCGGAGCCGAAGCGCCGCCGTCGCGGTCAGCGCAGGAGCGAGAGCGCGAGGCTCGGCTGCTGGTTCGCCTGGGCGAGCACCGAGGTACCAGCTTGTAGGAGCACCTGCGAGCGCGCGAGCATCGACGTCTCTTCCGCGACGTCGACGTCGCGGATCGCGCTGTTCGCAGCCTCGAGGTTCGTGCGGATCGTCTGGGCCGAGGTGAGCGCGATCTGGAGCCGGTTCGCCGCGCCGCCGAAGTTCGCGCGCTTCGTCGAGACCGTGGTGAGCGCGGAGTCGAGCGCGCTGATCGCGGCATTAGACAAAGCGCTGTTGCTGCCGCTCACTGCAGTACCAGCCGTAATGCCTAGGGACGTTGTTCCGATGCCGCCGAAGGAAACCGAGATGGTATCGCTCGTGGTCGTCGTCACGCCGACCTGGAAGCTTATGTTCGCCGCGGCACCATGGAGGAGCTCCTTGCCGTTGAACTCCGTCGCAGCTGCGAGGCGGTCGATCTCGCCCTTCAGCAACTGGAACTCGGTGTTGATGTAGCCGCGATCGGTCGAGTTGAGGTCGCCGTTCGCGCTCTGCACCGCGAGTTCGCGCATGCGGATGACAATGCCGCTGATCTCGCCGAGGCCGCTCTCGGCGGTCTTGGCCATGTTGAGGCCGCTCGACGTGTTGCGCTCGGCAACCGAGTAGCTTCGGATGCGCGCCTTCAAGCCTTCGCTGACGCCAAGGCCGGCAGCGTCGTCGGCTGCGGTGTTGATGCGAAAGCCGCTCGAGAGTCTCTCGAACGACCTTTGCATTTTGTTTTGGGTTCGGCTCAGCGCACGCTGAGCCTCGAGGGATGAAATGTTGCTATTGATGTAGAGCGGCATGTCCAACTCCTTCGTAGAGCTGCCACGCTTCCCGCCGTCATCATGACGGCATAGGGGATGCTAAGAGGGTCCCGCCAGGTTCCCTCCTAATCTTTACGAACGACACGAGCGTCGAGAACTTTAGGGCGATTCCCGTCGCGGCGCCGAATCTGCCCAGAAATCCTCGGCATTTCGGCGCACAAAAAGTCGACGCCCGCGCCTTCCGGGTAGGGAAGGTCGCGGGCGGGACGCGAGCGAGCGCCTCGCGGGTCAGCCGAGGAGCTGGAGCGCGAGCTGCGGCGCCTGGTTCGCCTGCGCCAGCACGGACGTGCCGGCTTGCAGCAAGACCTGCGAGCGCGCGAGGATCGAGGTCTCTTCGGCGATGTCGACGTCGCGGATCGAGCTGTTCGCCGCCTCGAGGTTCGTGCGCATCGTCTGCGAGTTGGTGACCGAGATGCTGAGGCGGTTCTGCGCCGCACCGAACGTCGCGCGAGACGTCGACACCGACGTAAGCGCGGCGTCGATCGCGTCGATCGCGGCCGTCGCGTTCGTCGCGTCGGTGCCGTCGAGACTCACGCCCGAGGTGAGGCCAAGGTTCGTCGTGCTGATGCCGCCGAAGCTGATGTCGATGGTGTCGTTCGGCGTGGTGCCGATGCCGACCTGGAACCGGATGTCGGCCGCGGTCCCCGAGAGGAGCGCGACGCCGTTGAAGTCGGTAGAGTTCGCGACGCGATCGATCTCGTCCTTCAGCAGCTGAAACTCGGTGTCGATGTAGCTGCGGTCCGTCGAGGTGAGGTCACCGTTCGCGCTCTGAACCGCGAGCTCGCGCATGCGCTGCACGATGCCGCTGATTTCGCCGAGACCGCCTTCGGCCGTGCGCGTCATGCCGATCGCGTTGTTGGTGTTGCGCTCTGCGACGCGGAAGCTGCGGATGCGGGCCTTCAGAGACTCGCTGACGCCGAGGCCGGCAGCGTCGTCGGACGCCGCGTTGATCCGGAAGCCGCTCGACAACCGCTGGAAAGATTGCGCGAGGTTGCGCTGGGTGATGCCGAGGGTTCGCTGAGCATCGAGGGAGGCAGCGTTCGTATTGATGATGAGAGCCATGACAACAAAACTCCTTCGTAGAGTTTTCTCACCGAGGTGAGTGCTCTTGACGCCGTCCTCATGACGACGGTTCGAGCGTGGGCGCGGTTCCCGCCAAGGTCCCGCAACCCCTCGAAACGGTCACCCCCAGGGACCCTTGAGGCCACGCGGTCGATTTTTTCGTGGCGACACCGACGGGTGTGCAGCGCTCGCCATCGCGCACTACGCTTCGGGGCGATGAGCGAGCCGACCTCTCGACGCGAGCAATACCTCCGAGGACTCGAGGCCTACACGCGCGGCGATCACCGCGAGGCGGGCCTCGCCTGGGAGGCCCTCTGGCGCGACGAGCCGCACCTCGAGCTGAGCCGTCTCTTGCAGTCGCTCGTCCAGCTCGCGAGCGCGCTCCACAAGGCGCGGGATCCTCGTCGCGCCGCCGGCGCGACGCGCCTCGTCGAGCTCGCGGCGGAGCGGCTCGCGGAGCTTCCCGACGTCGTGCTCGGGCTGGACGTGCGCGGCCTCGAGGGAGCGTTGCCTGCGCTCCGCGAGGCGATGCTCCGCGCGCTCGCGGCGACACCACCAGAGGCGATTGACGAATGTCACGCTCCGACACTGGTCCACCTCGGCGAGGTGGGGCCCTGGATCGAGCTCGTCGCCTCGCCGACGGTGCCCACGGCGGCGCGGAGCGCGTGGTTCGAGGGTGGGCTGGCGGCGTACGCCCGCGGGGATTTCTTCGACGCGCACGAGCTCTGGGAGCAGCTCTGGCGGGACGAGCGCGAGGACGATCCCAAGCAGCTCTTGCAGGGGCTGATTCAAATCGCGGCCGCGATGCACAAGGCGCAGGTCGAAGAGAAGCCGGGGCCCGCCGCGAGCCTGTTGCGCCGTGCGACGCTGCGCCTCTCGGTGTTGCCGCAAGACTACTTCGGGCTCGAGCTCGGGCGGCTCGTGCGGGACGCCCAGCGAGCCGAGGCGCACCTCGCGACGCTCGCGACGACCCCGAGCGGAACGAGGCGACTCGAGGTGGAGCTCATTCCCCCGATCGAGCGCGTGCGCTCTCCAGCTTCATGAGCAGCGCACGTGCGTCGAGGTAGCTCTCGACGCGGTCGAGCTCGACCCCTCTCGGGTCGAGCAGGAGCAGCGTCGGCAGGCCGCGCACCCGATGACGCCGCTGCTGCTCGCGGTTCGCGCGGCTCTCCTCGGTGACGTCGATTCGGAGGGCGACGAAATGCTCGGCGAGGAAGGTGCGCACCGCGGCGTCCTCGAGCGTGTCGGCTTCGAGGAGCTTGCACGGCACGCACCACTCGGCCGTCACGTCGATCAGCATCGGGCGATGCAGCCTGCGGGCCGCCTCGACGGCGGCGGCCTCGTCGCGGTGCCATGGCCCCTCGATCGCCGCTTGACGCAGCTCGGCGTCGGGGAGCTCACCGGGTTCGTCGGGCGCGCCACCGGAGCTCACCTCTACCGTCGAGGTCGGGGGCGGAAGAGGGGCGCGTGCGACCGGCATGCGCCAGGGGCTCGACGGCGGGGCGCAGCCCGTGACGGCAGCGAGACCGAGCCACGCGAGGGCCGGACGAGCGGCCATCGTGCGGTCAGCGGCGACGGCCGAGGAGACGGAGCAGGTAGAGGAACAGGTTGATGAAGTCGAGGTACAGGATGAGCGCGCCGTGGATCGCTTCCTTGTGGTCCTCGTCCGTCCCGGCGTTGCCGATGACGTTGAGCTTCTTGATCTTCTGGGTGTCGTAGGCGATGAGGCAGGTGAACACGATAACGCCCACGAAGGTCATGAGCCAATGAAGCATCGGGCTCGCGAGGAACAGGTTCACGAGCGACCCGATGAGGAGGCCGATGAGGCCCATCATCGCGAAGTGGCCGAGGCCCGACAGCTCCTTCTTCGTGAGGTAGCCGTACGCGCTCATCGCCGCGAAGGTCCCGCCGGTGACGAAGAAGGTCGTCGCGATCGACTGCTGCGTGTAGACGAGGAAGATCGCCGCGAGGGTGAGGCCGTTGACGATCGCGTAGCTGAGGAGCAGCCCGCCCGCCACGAAGGCGTTCACCCGGCGGACGATGCTCGAGAACGACCACACCATCACGAGTTCCGCGAACAAGAGCCCGTAGAACACGACGGGGTTGCCGAGGATCACGCGGGTCAACAGCTCGCTCGACGACACGCCGAGCGCCGTCACGCCCGTCGCGGCGAGGCCGGACGCCATGAACAGGTAGACCTTGCGGAGGAAGGCGGCGTTGTCTTCGGCGACGAGCGAGTCGTAGTTGGCGTGGACGCTGTGCGGGTCGAAGCGGCTCATGACGGTCTCCCTGGATCTCGGTGTACCACGCGGCTCCTCGCTCGGCGCACAAACGCGCGCGCCGCCGCCTCCTCTCGGGAAGCGACGGCGGGCACGCGCTGCGCGGGCTCAGCCCTTCTCGCTGGGGACCGGCTCGGGGAGCGGCTCGGGATCACCGCCGCCACAACCTCCGTCCTCGACGCAGACGAGGTCGCACACCGCGGGGCAAGCCTGGTCCTCGGCGCACAGCACGTCCTGGCAGATCCACTCCTCGTGGAAGCCGGGGGCGCAGCCCTCCGGGACGCAGGAGAGGTAGCAGGAGGGGGCGGGAACCGCGCATGCCTCACCGGGGGCGCAGTCGACCACCGGCGCCGTCTCGCACACCTTCTCGAGGCGGTGGCCGGGACCGCAGTCGTCGTCCGCCACGCACTGGTCGTAGCAGACGGGCTCCGCGGGCGGGGGCACCGCGCAGTCCGCATTGGGCGGGCAGTCCGGCACGCCCTGGGCGACGGCTTCGCAGATCGTCTCGACGTGGTAGCCGGGCCCGCAGACGTTGTCCGGGACGCACTGGTCGAAGCAGGTCGGCGGGGGCGGTGCCGGGCAGTCCTGGTCGGGCTGGCAGTCGGGCATCCCGAACGCATAGGCCTCGCAGACCTGCTCCAGGTGGAAGCCCGGCTCGCAGCCGTCGGCGGGCGCGCACTGCAGCTCGCACGAGGGCTCCGGGAGAACACAGTCGGCGCCCTCGAGGCACCCGATGAGCGGGGTGACGCACACCTCGACCAGCTTCTCGCCGGGCGCGCAGTCGTTCGGCATCGGGGTCTCGTAGACGACGTCGCCGAAGCAGCCGCCCTTCGCGCCGGTCAGGCCGAAGAACGCGGTCAGGGCGAGCATGGCGGTCGAAATGCGGGAGGAAGCGTTGCGGGCGTTGAAGGGGCTCACGGGGTACCTCGCTGGGGGTGTCGGTGGAGTCTGTCGTAGGGACGAGGAGCGTCTTTGCGAGGCCCGTGCCAACTCGCGCAAGACCGTGAATTTGGGCCAAACTCACGGATTTTCGATGATCTGGCGGAACGGCGCACCGTGGGGGAGGGGCGGGTGAAGCGCGCTCCATGGCGCAGCCGTCGGCACAACCGTCCATTTGACACACTTTGGCCCGAAACTGGCTCACCGTGGGTTCGGCGGCCCGGGGCGCGCTCGCAGGCGCCTTCGCGACGGGCCCTCCCCGCCCAGGACGGCGAGGCCAAGCTCGGCGACGGACCATGTCGGGGAGTCGGTCGGCGTCCTCACGCACAGCAGACGAAGTCGCGGCCCTCGGCGAGGCCCATCCCGACGAGCGCCGTGCGGATCGTCGTGCGGGCAGCCAAGCCGGCGACGCTGACCAGGACGGGCAGGTCGCCCCGAAGCGAAAGGAGCTGGTTCGGCGGGACGACCGGGGCGCCGTCGATCCGCTGGCCGAGCCGGCCCGGGTGGACCTCGACGATGGCGTGCGGGCGCTTTCCGTGGCGGGCGAGGGCCGCCCGCAGCGCCCGACCGGTGCCGCCGTGACCCCAGAGGACGTAGCCTTCCTGCCCTGCGAGAAACTGCGCCGCGAGGTGATGGGCGCGGCAGCGCACGAAGCGGTCGAGCCCGTAGGTCGGGTCGGTCCGGGAGAGGCGCGTGGGTCGGTCCCGCCAGAGCAACAGGCGCCGCGGCACGACGTCGAGCCGGGCGCCACGCGCGAGGAGGCGCAGCACGAGATCCCAGTCCTCGGGCCAACCTGCGTCGCGGTAGCCCACGTCGCGGAGCAGCTCGCGCCGGATGGCGAGCGTGGGATGGGCAATCGGGCATTCGACGTAGGCGTCCGCCCGCAAGCGTGCGGGTGAATCGATGGCGTTGAGCCAGCGCTCGTACGCGCGGCGGCCGTCGCTGAGCTGGGCGCGCGGAAAGAGCCGGACGTGGCAGCCGACCGCGTCGGCCCGTTCGAGCGCCGCGAGCTGCAGCGCGAGGCGCTCCCGATGCATGACGTCGTCCGCGTCCATCCGAACGACGATGGGCGCCCGGCACGCCTCGAGGCCCCGCATCAGGGTCGGAACGAGCCCCTGGTGAGGCCCGTCGAGGACTCGGAAGCGCGGATCCCGCAGCGCGAACGCGCGGGCAAGCTCGAGCGAGCCGTCGGTCGATCCGTCGTCGACCACCACGCACTCGAGATCGGCGGCAGTCTGGCGCGCGACGCTGTGCAGGCACGCCTCGAGCGTCCCCGCGGCCTCGAAGACCGGCAAGAGGACGCTCGCGCGCGGGCTCAATTCGGGACGGGCTCGGTCGCGACCGGGACGCCGGCCTTCAAGATCCACCGGAACCTGTCGATGAGCGTCGTGCTGTCGAGGACGCCGTCGCCCGAGTCGTAGACGCCCCAGCGCAGCTTGATGACGCTGCTCTTCTTGCCGCTGGGCGTCACCGGCGCCTGGCTCGTGAGCCAGCTCGTCGCGCCGTGGTCCTGACCGAACGAGCCGCCGGTGTCGAAGCCGAAGCCCGTGCCGAGCAGCTCGGCGTTGCCCAGCGCGCAGTTGAAGGTCTTGCCACCCGCGGAGCACGGCTGAGGCGGGTTGCCGGGGCAGCCGCAGACGTCGATGAAGGCGTTGTTGACGCTGATCGGGTTGCCCATCGCGTCGAAGGAGATGTTGCCGTCCTTCTGGTTGGCCGGGAACGGCTCGAGCAGCGCGACGAAGAAGTCGTTGAACTGCGAGCAGACGAAGCCTGGCCACTCGTAGGTGAAGAAGTTGAAGTCGAACGCGAGGCCGTGCGCGTTCGTCGGGACGCGCAGCTCGACCTCGAGCGCAGCGCCGTCGTGCGGCTCGCCAGTCAACGTCCCCGGGCACGCGGGCGACTCCTTCGGGAAGCCGAAGGGATGCTTACTTTCGAAATTCTTGTCGAAGCCGCTCGGGCTCTTGTAGCCGACGGTATCCGGCTCGCGCGCCGTCCCGCTCGACAGGGCGAGCAGGCGCGCGCCCTCGCGCACCTTCACCACGGACCCGAACTTCAGCAGCACGCCGTGGCCGAGGTGAAACTCCTCCTCGAAGCCCGCAGGGACGGGGGCGCCGTCCGGCAGCACCCACTTGGCGCCGACGAGCCCCCAGTCCTTCGAGCCG
>Ga0194129_10002031_pt1 | contig 31341 bp, 11 predicted proteins | sample TA2KigCa35mmetaG_FD_150862 | JGI IMG/M metagenome (GOLD analysis project Ga0194129, IMG submission 150862) | Freshwater microbial communities from Lake Tanganyika, Tanzania - TA2015038 Kigoma Deep Cast 35m | ecosystem: Environmental > Aquatic > Freshwater > Lake | place: Tanzania: Lake...
CGCTCCGAGGGGGAGACAGATGGAACAGAGTCACCGAACGACCGGCACTGCAACAACCGGGATCCGACGGGTAGCTGCGGTGATGTCGGTCGCATTGCTCGGTGGTCTGCTCGCGGCGTGTGTGCCCCCGGCACCGAGCGGTCCGACGGCGCAGCAGAAGTTCTGCGAGTTCTGGGAGAAGGTCGAGGACAAGTCGGTGTCGACCGACCCGGGGGCGCTCGAGAACCAAGCGGTGCTGGTCAAGGACCAGGTGGTCGCCGAGGCCGACCAGACCGACGTGCTCGGCAACGCCTGCACCGACCCGACCGCACGGGTCGACCTGGAAGGTGCCGTGCTCGCCCAGGGCACCGAGGTGCTCGAGGAGCAGGGCACGAGCAACACCACGAAGGTCGCTGCGGTCACCGGCGACGAGATCGGTGCCGGTGAGCCCGTCCTCGAGAACCTGTCCTTGACCTCGCTGACGGCCGAGATCGGGGTCAACGGCATCGTCGTGCGTGGTGCCGTGGCCGTTCGCATCTCCGGCGTCACGTCGACGATCGGCTTCATCGGCACGCTCTCCAACCTGCAGAACTGGTCCGTGAGCCTGTCGTCCTCGTCCTTCACCATCCCTGGGATCACCACCTCGCCCGTCACCTTCAACGGCATCCTCAAGGTCATCAACGGCGTCCCGTCGCTCTCGCTCACGGCGCTGGCCTCGTCGGTCAAGATCGGTGACATCACCGTGACCGGCGCCCGGCTCGAGCTGAACGCCTCCGAGGCGACCGGCCTGAGCGCCAAGGCCGAGGGCACCGTCAAGGTCGGACCGAGCACCGTCGCCGGCCGCGTCGATGTGGAGTTCGACCGCCGTGGTGCGCTGGTCTCGGCCGAGGCCGACCTCGACGTGCGCCTCAAGGGCACCCAGGCCGGTGGCCAGACCATCGACCTGACCGGTCAGGTCCACCTCGACGGCAACGCCCAGGAGACCTCGGTCACCTTCAGTGGCAGCGGGGTCGTGGGCAGCCTGCAGGTGAACAACGCCAACGGCACGCTGACCCTCGCCACCAACCGGGCCACCTTCGTCGGTGAGCTCGACGTGGTCCAGGGACCGAACGTCCTGCGCTTCAACGGCCAGATCGTCTGGGACGGACTGACGGCATCGACGCCGTTCCTCCTGCTCGAGGGCGCCGGTGAGTTCTCCGGGACACTCCAGGACGGCTCGGTCGTGGAGGCGTCCGGCACCGTGTCGACCGAGGTCTCCGGTGGCCAGCTGCGAGCCGTGGTCAACGGTGACTTCGCCATCGGCAACCTGCAGGCGACCGGTCGGGCCGTGCTCGAGATCAACGGGCCGACGACGGTCCTCGAGATCGAGGCCGAGCTGGACGGCACCGGGTTCGGCGGTTCGCTGACCGGTGTCGTGGTCATCACCGACGGTCGGGCCGAGACCGTGGCGCTCGACGCCGTGCTCGACGGCTCGGTGACCTTCGGCGACGCCACGCTGACCGGCGCCACCCTCTCGGTGGACAGCTCCTACGGGAGCCCGCTCGACATCCGCTTCACCGGCGGCCTGAAGGTCGGCAACCGAGCCAACGTCAACGCCGACCTGGCGGCGAGCATCGGTCCGAGCGGGGCGCTCCTCAACCTCGAGGGCAACGTCTCGGGTTCGCTCCTGCTCGACAGCTGGGGCATCGCCAACTTCAGCGGCTCCGTCGTCGCCGGTGCCGATCAGGTCACCCTCACGGGTGCGGGTCGGATCGCCACCGTCAACTTCCCGTTCGGCATCGACTTCCGGGGTTCGTTCACCTCGAAGCTCTCGGAGCCGACGTGGGCGCTCGACGGCAGCGGTAACTTCCGGATCGGCCCGATCCAGCTGGCCTCGGCCCGCCTGAAGCTCTCGCAGACTGCTGGGATGCAGGCGACACGTGTCGGGTTCTACTTCAACATCCTCTTCATCCCCACGTACCTCGAGGGCAACTTCTACATGCGTGCGGAGGGCGGGTGCTCCAAGGTGGACCTCACCGGTGGAAGTTTCCTCGCCCGCCCGATCGCAGCGCTCGTGCTGCCGGGGGTTGTGGGGTGCCCGGTCAACGCCTACGCCTGATCGATCCCCTCGACCTCGTTGGTCAGTCCTCGGGCCCAATCCGGTTGGTGCCGTCTGACGAACGGGACGATCCGACTGTGTCGGTAATCTGGGCTTTTGAGCGATGATCCAACTCCGGTTCTGACGCTGGAGCTGAGCGGTGAGGCCCCGGCAGCAGCGGGTGGCGCAGCGATTCGAGCTGCGGCGGTTGGCCACGGCCTGCCGGACGGCCGGGCCGCCCGGCTCGAGGCAGTTGTCCTCCAACTCCTCATCGAATCGCGGACCCGGGAGGCGCTGAGCGGTGCCACCGGGTCGACCATCGAGGTCCACCACGACGACCACAACCTGCACGTCGTGGTCAGGGATCGACGACTCCCACTGAGTCCAGAGGAGTACCGGCGCTCCGGGACACGTCGTCTCGCTGACCAACGCTTCGTCGACCATCTCGAGGTCACCGCTGACGGTGAAGCGGGCAACGTGGCGTTTTGCACGGTGAGCCTGGAGGCCGATGCGATCCATCGAACTGCCTCTGGCGGCCACGTGGCTGTGCTCGATGAGCAGGTGGACCCGATCAGCGACGAGATCGCAGCGTCAGTGGTGATCCGTCCGATGACCGCTGAGGACACCCTGGGGGTCGCGAGGTGCGTCTACAGGTGCTACGGATACAGCTACCTCGATCCGACGATGTACCGGCCGCAACAACTTCAGCGTGCAGTCGACGCTGGGGTGGTTCGATCCCTCGTAGCGGTGACCGGCGACAACGAGGTGGTCGGTCACATCGCCATGACGTTCCAGCACGTCGACGACGTGGTTCCTGAGGGCGGGAAGCTCGTGGTCGATCCGCGCTTCCGTGGCCGCAAACTCGCAAACCGCCTCGGTCTGGCTCGACTGGAGTTGGCCCGTGAGCTCACGATCCCGGGCATCTGGATCGAGTGCGTGACCAACCATGAGTTCTCCCAACGCGAGGTGATCGCTCTGGGCGGTGCCGAGACCGGTTTCCTGATCGCTGCGGTCCCGGCAACGGTGGAGATGGTGGCGTTGCGGAGTGCATCTCTGGGCCGTCACAGCTTGATCGCCATGTACCTGCAGGCGACGCCGTCGCCGGCGGCGACCGTGCACGTCGCTGAGCGTCACGTCGAGATGCTTGGTGGGGTCTCCGACCGGCTCGGGCTCGATCGCACTTTCGATTCGTCGATTGTGGCGCCGGTTGAGGACCTCACGACGACTGTCTCGGCGTTGAGTGCCAACAACGGCGTGGCGGGAGTCCGGGTGGGCGCGATCGGGAAGGACCTGCTCGACCACCTCGATGATCGTCTCGAGGCCTTCGGTTCCCTCGACCTCTCAGTAGTTCATCTCGATCTCCCGGTCCATGACCCATCCGCGGTGTGGGCGGCGCAGGAGGCGGAGCGTCTCGGGTGGTTCATCGGAGCGTGGCTCCCGTGCGTGGCGCCGACCGGTGACGTCCTCCGACTCCAGCGCCTCGCCGGTCGACCGGTGGACACCGACCACGTCGTCCTCGCCCGCAAGGAGGGTGAGGCGATGCGCGAACATGTCCTCTCAGAGCGCCATCGCGTCACGCACAGCGCCAGCTGATTGAGACAGCGCCAGCTGATTGAGACAGCGTCAGCTGATTGAGACAGCGTCAGCTGATTGAGACAGCGTCAGCTGATTGAGACAGCGTCAGCTGATCGAGACAGCGTCAGCTGATCGAGACGCTGTAGCTGCCCGACACGACCACGGCGATGCGATAGCCGCCGGGAACCGTCTGCACGGTGGACGAGTCAATTCCGCTGCCGTCGACCTGTGGCGGATCGGCCGAGGTCGAGGGGAACCACACATCAGCTGTGCTCGTCGAAGTGGTGCTCCCGGTGAAGGAGATCGGGCCGCTCCCGCACGGCTCGGCGGTGAGTGACGTGAGTCGGCCCGGCGCGGCGCGGGGATACGGACGAGTCGGGCACGCCTGGATGGACCGGGCGTCGGCGCAGCCCGGGAGCCGCTGGAGGACCTCTTCCTCGCTGAGCGGATACGACGTGTTGTGGGGGTCGCCGCACGCCTGCTCCCACTGCCACCAGGTGTCGCCTGCGTACAGGAGTTGGTCCGCCAGTCGGTGCACGCGGGAACTCCACGTCCGGTTGAACACGTCGTTGCGGTATGCGCCGTACTCGCCCAGGAACACCGGGGTCCGATAGGCGTCAGCGGCGGTGCGGTATCCCTGCATCGAGAAGTCGAGGAACCCGGCGATGTCGTCGAAGGACTCGGCGTAGGTGTGTGGGGCGAACACCAGATTGTCCTCGCCGTCAGCGAAGTCGAACGGAATGAGAGGGAAGCCGCCGAAGACGGGTTCGAAGAAGATCGGATGGGTCGGCGCACCGGGTGCGTGGTCGAGTTCGGCCTGCCTGATGTGATCGATGGCGTCGGCGTAGGCGCTCGAGAGCGCTGCGGCGGTGTAGTCGAACGACGTCGCCAGGCCGGGTTCGTTCAGGAGGTCGAAGCCGGCGACACCCGGGTCGCCGGCGAACTGGCTGGCGATGAAGTACCAGAGATCGCTGAATGCGTCTCGGATCCCGTCTCTGTTGGCGTAGAAGTTGGTCCACGCCTGCCGGACGGCCGGGGGGTTCTCTCGCCGGCCGTCGGGCGAGCAGGTCTCTGCGCCGTCAGTGAACGTCGCCCAATCGGGGGCACCGTCCCAGCCGCGGGTCCGTTGCCATCCGGGCGGACAGATGTGGTCGATTGGTGAGTAGACGAACTTGGACCATGCGTCCTGGTGCAGGTCCACGAGGGCGTACATCCCGTGGTCGTTGGCCTGTTCGACGGCATCACGAACCCGAGCGGCGTAGGCCAGGTCGTACTGCCCTCGCACGGGTTCCCAGGCCGACCAGGTGGTCACGAGTCGAACCACGTTGAAGCCCATGGCCTGGGCGTCGTCCCAGTCGGCCTCGTCGAGCGTCGCCACGGTGGGCAGCCGGGGATCGGTCACGAAGTAGTCACCGAGTTGGTTGAAGTTGGCCCCGCGCAGCGTGACCTGCCGCCCGGCTGAGTCGAACATGGCAGCGTTGGTGCCCCGGGTCGCCCGCAGCGGCAGGAGTCCGGCGTCGGCACCGGGGTCGGGTCCGGTGGCCGGTGTGGGCGCGGGTGCACAGGCTGAAGCGATCAGACAGACGACGGAGACAGTCAGCGCTAACAGGCGTCGCACCGTCGCTACCTCCGAAGAACCGATCACCGTCACTGCGCTCCATCTCCGGTCGGCGTGCCAGCCGAACCCAACTTCTTCAGGGTGCCACATCGTGAGGGTGTCCCACCCTGCCGTGCGCAGGACAGTCGGGTGGCGCTCGTTTCGTCGACCACGCCGGAACCATCGACGTCGTTCGTTCCTTTGACTCCGAGCCGCCGACCATCACGCAGCGATGATTCGGTGGCATCATCGCTGCGGTGGGAAGCGGCCCGACGAGATGGACAGCGGGGGTCGTCGTCGTGGGGCTGGTGCTCAGCGCCTGCTCGAGCGGCGAGTCGGTGTCGGAGCCGGCCGTGACGTCGCCGGATCCCGGTGGGACCGGTGCGGCAACGATGCCCGTTGCGACACCGATCGCTGCGCTCCCCCCGGTCGTTGAGCGCTGGTCGTACCTCGATCAGCCGGTGCAGGTCGAGGTGCCTGCGCCCGACACCGAGGCAGAACGTCCGGTACTCGAGCAGCGGCGCGCAGAGGCAGCTGTCCCGTTCCCACCCGGGGACGACCGGATGACCCGAGTCGGTGAGGGAACTCCGACGCGATACGCCGACCTCGCCGTGGACGTTGGCCGACGTCGTGGCCTCAACCCGCTCCGCATGGCCCGCTTCCTCTCGCTCGTGTCCGTCGCCGGGCACGAGGCGGCGATCGCAGCGGCTCGGACCCGTTCGCCCGACGTACCGACGCCGAGGTCGGTCGTCCCAGCACTCGGGATGCCGATCCCGGCGGTCGATGCCGTCGGTGTCGAGCTACCGGCTGGTCAGCTGCCGCCCGAGGTGGTGACCTCCGCAGCGCAGCGGAAGGTGGCGTGTTCGTTGACCCCCGATGAGTGCGAACGGTTCCGGCGACTCGACGACATCGCCCGCCGGCGGCTCGTGGCGAGCGGCGCCGTGTGGCCGTCGACGATCGACGCCTCGGTCCGGCTCGGGGACGCCGTGGGTGACGCTGTCCTCGCCCGTGCCGCAACCGATGGGGCGTCGGCGTGGGTCTCGACGCCGACCGACCTGCCCCCGGGCGGCGAGTGGGTTCCCACGCCGGGGATGTTCGCTCCAGCGCTCGAACCGTTCGCTGGCGGGTGGCGACCGTGGAACCTGACCTCGGGTGAGCAGTTTCGACCCGAGGCTCCCCCGGCGGCCGGGACACCCGAGCACGACGCCGCAGCGGCACAGGTCCTCGAGGAGGCCACCAACCTGTCCGACCGCGATCTGCGGGTCGCTGCATACTGGGACCTCGGTCCGGGGACGTCGACTCCGCCCGGTTACTGGGTGAGCGACATCACCGCCGATGCGCTGCGACAGGCACCGGTTGCGGATCAGGCGTCGGGTCTGGCGCTCGTCGCCACCGCCGAACTCGACGCCGGTATCGCCACGTGGGATGCCAAGTACGCCTATCGGACGGTTCGACCGGTCACGGTGATCCGTCGGGGGGCGTCACCGCAGTGGTTGCCCTCACTGGTCACGCCGCCGTTCCCGGCGTACGTGTCGGGGCACTCGGCGTTCACCGCCGCTGCGGCCGAGACCATGAGCGTTCTGCGTCCTGAGCGAGCAGAGGAGTTCTTCGACGCTGCGGCTGAGGCCTCGGACTCGCGACTGCTGGGGGGCATCCACTACTGGTTCGACCTGAGTGAGGGAGCGGACCTGGGACAGCGAGTCGGTCGCGCCGCTCTGGAACGTGCCGGGGTGATGCCGTTGGCGAACGTCCGACCGGTGCGGGACCGGATCACCTACACCTCGGCCGACGTCCGGACCGAGGGCCGCCAGTGACTCGTCTGCGGTCGCATCGGCCTGTCGCATCGGTGGCGGTGCTCACCGTTCTCGTGCTCGCCATGGCGTGCACGACCGGCGAGGACTCAACAGCGACGAGTGCCCCGACGACGTCGATCGATCTCGTCACCGGCGAGGTGCCCCCAGCGGTGGAGCCGCTTCCCGAACAACTGTCGCCGGAACAACTCGGGGGTCTGCGGTTCAGTGACGTGACCGCCGGCGCGGGCCTCGATCGTGACCGGTCGTCCCGGGAGCTGTTGGGTGAGGACGGCATGACGGGACCCATCAGCGTGGTCGACATCGACGGCGACGGCCTCTCGGACCTGTTCCTGCCGCGGACCGGGGATGTGAACTCGCTGTACCGCAACAACGGCAACGGCACGTTCACCGACGTGGCGGCCCGGGCCGGGCTCCTCGGACCGAATCCACAGTTCGGTACCGGCCCCTCGGTGTTCTTCGACGCCGACGCCGACGGCGATCTGGACGTCTACCTGGCTGCGGTCGGCGCTGACTCCGACCGGCTGTACCGCAACGACGGTACCGGTCGCTTCACCGACGTGACGGTCGAGAGCGGCGTGTTCCAGCCGCCCCCGACCCGGCTCCGGAACGGCGACCAGGTCCATGGACTCGACATCGCCGACGTCGACGGTGACGGCGACCTCGATCTCGTGGTGGTCCAGTGGGACACCGCCGTGCCGGAGAACGCCGCCAACGCCGGCGCCCAGCGACAAGCTGCCTCGGGTGACCAGCGGCTCGACCGATTCGGTGACATCTGCGCCGGGACCGCCGAGATCCGCTCCCGGGGCATTCCGCGTGTCCCGGGTGAGGTTCCCAACAGGAGCCGTCTTTGGATCAACGACGGTGACGGGACCTTCACTGACGGCACGGCGGCGTGGGGGCTCGATTTCACGCAGATCCTCGGCTTCACGCCGGTCTTTGCCGATGTCAACTCCGATCGGCGCCCGGACCTGACCATCACCGGCGACGCCTGCACGTCCCAGCTCTACGTCAACGTCGATGGCGAACGATTCGAGAACGTCACGGCGACCGCCGGAGTTGGAACCGACGAGAACGGCATGGGTTCGGTGGTCACTGACGTCACCGGTGACGGTGCACCCGATTGGCTCATCACGTCGATCTCGTATCCGACCGAGGCGAAGGTGTGTCCGGTGCTGAGCACCGTCAACGGCTGCAGCGGCAATCGGTTGTACGTCAACGACGGTCGGGGCCGGTTCACCGATGAGACCGACCGTTGGGGACTTCGCAACTCGGGCTGGGGGTGGGGTGCTGCTGTTGAGGACTTCGGCAACGACGGATCCCGCGACGTGGTGATCACCAACGGTTTCGGGGAGGTCGACGCCCGTCGGCCGCAGGGCCGCAGTTTCACCCGCGACTACTTCACCTACTTCCTCGACGATCCGACCCGCTTGTGGATCCGTGACGGTGACAGGTACGTCGAGGCGTCCGCTGCGGCCGGTCTGGAGCACCGTGGCATCGGCGTGGGTCTGGCGCCGATCGACTTCGACAACGATGGCGACCTCGATGTGGTGATCGTCGAGAGCGAGGGTGCGCCGGTTCTCTTCCGCAACGACACGCCGCCTCGGAGTTGGTTGCGTCTCCGGCTCGACGATCCGAGCACACCGGGCAATCGGGCGGCGCTGGGTGCTGTCGTCGTCGTGACGCCTCGGTCGGGTGACGCCTCGGTGGTGAGCGAGGTGTCGACCGGCGGTTCGTACGAGTCCCAGAAGGAGCCGGTCGTCCACGTCGGCCTGGGTGACCTCGCTCAGGTGGCTGAGGTTCAGGTCCGCTGGCCCGGTGCCGACGAGCCCCAGATCCTCCGGAACGTCGCAGTCGACCGGGTGCTGACCGTCGTTCGTGACGTCGGCTGAGGCGCTGAGTGAAGCGGCGACCCGGCCCCGGGGCGTAACGGGCGGAACCGAGATGTGTGGTGATCCACTTTGTAGTAGTTAGGTACTCCTCATAGCCTTGCGACATGGTGTCCCATCGTGGTGGCCCCGTCGCCGATGTCGACGACTCGCTGCGATGTGCTCCTGTTCGATCGACCGCAGGTGGGGCGCCCCATCGCTGGATCGAGAGCGCCCGTCCAGCTGCGCCGGCGTTGCTCGCTGCTGAGCGGGTCGTCTCGTACGGGGAACTCGGTCACTTGGTCGGCGCACGGGCAGCGCAGTTCGGTGCTGCGATCATCGATCGACCGCGCTCAGTCGTCGTTCTCGACGCATCTCGCAGTCTCGACGCGATCATCGACTACCTCGCCGTCCACGCTGCGGGACACGTTCCGCTGATCGTGCCGTGTCAGCAGGTCGAGTCGATCGTCAGCATCCACGACCCGGCGCTCGTGGTCAGGACCCTCTCGACCGGCGAACGCAGCGTGGAGGATCGCCACCAGAGGGAGATGTCACTCCACGCCGACCTGACCCTGTTGGCGGCCACTTCCGGATCCACCGGCGCACCTCGTCTGGTGCGGCTCTCTCGTACAAACGTCGAATCCAACGCCCGGTCGATCGCTGCCGCACTCGGGTTGACTGCCGAGGACCGGGGAATCACGTCGCTCCCCATCTCCTACTGCTACGGACTGTCGGTACTGCACGCCCACCTCGTGGTGGGAGCTTCAATCGTGATCACCCCGGACTCCATCGTCGATTCGACCTTCCGGTCTGCACTGGTCGACAAGTCGGTCACCAACCTCGCCGGCGTGCCCCACACGTTCGAACTCTTCGATGCTTCGGGCTGGGTTCCGTCGTCGCCGCTGCTCCGTTTCGTGACCGTCGCCGGCGGTCGGTTGCCGCTCGACGAGGCTCGTCGTTGGGCGGCGGTTGGTCGGAGGAGCGGGTGGAACCTCGTGGTCATGTACGGCCAGACCGAGGCGACTGCTCGGATGGCGGTGCTGCCGCCGGAACTCCTCGACGCTCACCCATCGGCTGCCGGTCGAGCCGTTCCCGGTGGTGAGTTCGTCATCGTGGACCCGGACCACTCCGGTGTCGGCGAGATCCTCTACCGCGGACCGAACGTGTTCATGGGCTACGCCGATTCCCCGGCGGACCTCAGTCGGGGTACCGGTGGGTATGAGTTGCTCACCGGTGATCTCGGCCGGTGGGTGGCCGACACCGACCTGATCGAGGTCGTGGGCCGTCGTTCACGATTCGCCAAGCTGTTCGGACTCCGAGTCGACCTGGATCACCTCGAGGAGCAACTCGCCGCCGCCGGCGCCCCGTCATTGTGCTGGTCCGATGACCGGACACTCGACGTGGCGACGGCAGGGGATCCTGTGATCGTTGGCAGCGTCGTGTCGCAAGCGGGACTGGTGCCGTCGGTGTGCCGGGTGCACGTACTCGAGGACCTCCCGCGAACCGTCGCAGGCAAACCGGATCGTTTGGTCGCCATGGCGAAGGTTCGAGAATCCGAGAACGCTCTCGATGCCGACGACTCGAAAATCGGCGATGTTCTCCCCGAGCCAACGGACGCGCTCAAACGGATCGTGGCCATGGTCGAGGCCGTGACCGGGAGAACGATCGTCGATCCGGGAGAGTCGTTCGTGTCGCTCGGGGTCGACTCGATGTCGTATGTCGAGACATCGGTACGTCTCGAGAGGTTCCTCGGTGCTCTGCCGTCGGACTGGCACATGTGGTCGTTCATGGACCTGGAACGCTGGGCACAGGACCGGAGCCGAACGAGTGGATCGAATGAATCGAGCAGAGAGCCGTGGCCGCGACTTCACATCAGCGTGCCACTCCGCGCTGCGTCCATCTGCGCTGTGGTTGCCTTCCACCTGCAGTTGCTCGACTATCCCGGCGGCGCCCACGTCCTGTTGGTTCTGGCCGGATTCAATCTGGCTCGTTTCGTGATTCCCATCGACGACGACCGTCTGCGTCTCACGAGTGGGTTGCGCACGGCGGCGAGGATCGCCGTGGTCGTCGCCGTCTGGGTGGCGATCAACGCAGCGTTCGTCGGATCGCACAGCATCTGGACTGCGCTGCTGGTCAACAACATCCTCGGATCGAGCGAACGTGCGGACGGCCGTTGGCAGTACTGGTTCTTCGAGGTGTTCGTGCAACTCACCGTGGTGGTCACGATCGTGCTCGCCGTCCCGGCGATCCGTCGTTGGGAACGGCGGTGGCAGTGGTGGTTCCCCTTCGTGGTGATGTGTCCGTTGCTCGTCATGCGCTTCGGCTCGCCCACCTTTGGGGAGCCGGAGAACTACTTGTTCCAGACGCGGTCGATCGCCTGGTTGTTCGTGCTCGGCTGGCTGATCGCTCAGTCCCGTGAGCGGTGGCAGCGCGTCGTCGTGACCGTCGTGGCGGTGATGTCGATTCCGGGCTTCTTCAATGTCATCCGTCGCGACGTCCTCGTCCTGGCAGGGGTGCTGATCCTGGTGTGGGTTGTGGACCTCCCGGTGCCGCGCTGGGCGTGGCGAGCGGTGGCCGCAATAGCGGCGTCGAGCGCGTGGATCTATCTGGTCCACTGGCAGGTCTGGCCTCACGCCGAGGCACGCCTGCCGCTCCTCCTCGCCTACGTGGTCACCTTGGGTTCCGGGATTGCCGTCTGGGCGGTGCTTCGTCGGCTCCGGTTCTTCCCCACTCTGTTGTAGCGAGTCTGCGGAACCGGATGGCTCCGGTGCGTCTCGGACACAGCCACCAGCAGCAACGCCTGCAGTTCGGTCGCAGATGTCGAGGCTCGACCGTCTTTCGGTCGATTGCTCGCCTCTCGATTGAAGGTCGTTCAGGGTGGATGCTTCGTATGGTGCCGAAATTGGCGGTTGACAAACGGGCCAACGCTCAGGCAGTTTCATAGAGTTCGTTGGGCGACGAGCACGACAGAGGGGGATTTGGCGATGCGCAGCCTTCGGGTCTGGTCAGTGGCAATAGTTGGGGCGGTTGCGCTCCTCGCAACGGCGTGTGTTCCCCCGACGCCCGGCCCGGATCCCTCCAACCTCGAACCGTTCGCTGCAGCGTCCGCCGATCAGTTGACCGGACAGGCACCACTACTCGTTGTGTTCTCGTCGGCGGGTTCGGTCGACCCGGACGGGTTCATCGAGCGCTTCGAGTGGAACTTCGGTGACGGCAGTCCCGTTTCCTCTGCCCCCTTCCCCTCGCACACCTACACGACCGGCGGAACGTTCACTGCCACGCTGACGGTGACCGACGACGGTGGCAAGACCGCCGTGTCGCCGGTCGTCATCGTCGTGACCCCTCCGGCCAACCTCCCCCCGGTTGCCGTCGTCAACGCCTCGGGTCTGTCCGGCAAGGTTCCGTTCACGGTGAACGTCGACTCGAACGCGAGCTTCGACGCCGACGGTTCGATCGCCTCCTACCTCTGGAAATTCGGTGACGGCGCCCAGGCGACGACGGCGTCGGCCAGCCACACCTACCCGGTGGTCGGCACGTACGTGCTGACCCTCACGGTCACCGACAACAACGGTGCCGTCGACACCGACACCACGATCATCACGGTGGCCGACAACCTGGCGCCGACCGCTGCCGCGGTCGCGTCGCCGTCGTCGGGCAAGGCGCCGCTCGCGGTGTCGCTCGACGGTTCCGGTTCGTCCGACGAGGACGGCGCGGTCGTCGACTGGGACTGGGACTTCGCCGACGGCGGGTCCGCCAGCGGCGAGGTGGTCATCCACGTCTTCCAGAACCCGGGCACCTACGACGTCGAGCTGACCGTCACCGACGACAACGGCGACACCGACACCACGACGGTCCAGGTCGTGGCCAACGCGCCGCAAGCCCCCGTTGCCGTGGCCAACGCCACGCCCGACGGCACGAAGGCGCCGCTCGGCGTCGTGTTCAGCTCGGTCGGTTCCATCGACGTCGACGGCACGATCATCGGGTACTCCTGGGACTTCGACGACGGCAGCCCCCTGAGCACCGCCGCCAACCCGAGCCACCTGTTCACCACCGCCGGCACCTTCGACGTGACGCTGACGGTCACCGACGACGATCTCCAGACGGCGACCGCGGTGGTCCCGGTGATCGTGGGCCCGTCGAACGTGCCGCCGGTCGCCTCCGGCACCGCCACGCCCGCGGTCGGCAAGCCGGTCCTGAACGTCCAGTTCTCGTCTGCGGCCTCCGCCGACTCGGACGGCTCGATCGTCAGCCACTTGTGGAACTTCGGCGACGGGGTGGGCACCAGCACCGAACCGAACCCGACCTACTCCTACAGCACGATCGCTCCCTACAGCGTCCTGCTGACGGTGACCGACGACGACGGGGCCACCAACACCGTGGCCATCCCGGTGTCGGTCGTGCCGAACACGCCGCCGACGGCGCAGCCGCAGGCCACCCCGCGCGTGGGCAAGGAGCCGCTGTCGGTCGATCTCAGCGCCGCCACGTCGAGCGACAGCGACGGACAGATCGTCTCCTACGCCTGGGACTACACCGACGACGAAACGGTCGACTCGACCGACGCCGAGGCGTCCTTCGACTACGTCCTGCCGGGCACCTACACGGCCCGCCTGACCGTCACCGACGAGGACGGTGCGACCGACACGGCGACCGTGGACATCACCGTCAACCCGAACCAGCCGCCGACCGCGGTGGTCGGGGCGAACGTCCAGTCCGGGAACGCCCCGCTGACGGTGACGTTCGAGGGACGTGACTCGCTCGATGCCGAGCTCGAGGGCGTCCTCACCTACCTGTGGGACTTCGGCGACGGCTCGCCCACCAGCACGAGCCCGAACCCGACCCACACGTTCCAGGACATCGGCACCTACACGGTGACCCTCACGGTCACCGACGACAACGGTGCCTCCGACGCCACGACGATCACGATCGACGCCCTCGACCCGGTCGTCCGGGTCCGGGCCGACGGCGACGACGTGACCGGTGACGGCACGGTCGGTGCCCCGTACGGCTCCATCCAGGGGGCGATCACCGGTGCGGTGGCCCAGGGCAAGACCCGAGTGCACGTGGCCGGAGGCACCTACGGGGGCTTCAGCGCCGCCAGCGGCGTCAGCGTCGTCGGCGGGTTCGACCAGGACTTCGTCGAGGGCGGTGCCAACGGCGCCACCGAGGCCGTGGTCCAGGCGGACCCGGGTGGCATCGCCGTGACCGTGGCGAGCCTGGCGGCACCCGTCACCCTCGAGGACCTGACGGTCCAGGGCGGTGGCGGCCCGGATGCGACCGGCATCCTGGTGACGGCATCGAACGTCACGCTGGACGGCGTCGACGTGAGCAGCGGCGACGCCAGCGGTGTGGCCTCGAGCGCCTACGGCGTGCGGGCACTCGACGGTGCCGCCGTGACCGTGATCGGCAGCGAGGTCACGGCCGGCAACGGCACCGCCGGCGCCAGCGGTGCGGCCGGGACGCTGGGAGGCAACGGCACGGCCGGCGCCAACGGCGCCTCGGGCAACGGATCGGGTGGTGGTGCGCTCAACACCGCCACGCCGAACGTTCGGACCGGCGGCAACGGCGGCAACGGCGTGCGTTGCGTCTTCATCCTCATCTTCTGCGCCAGCGCCCTGCCCGGCAACCCGGGCGGCGCCGGCGGCCTCTTCGACCCCCGCGGCGGCGACGCCGGTGGCGGCGGAGCCGACAACAACTCGGGCGGTGGCGGTGGTGGCACCGGCACGCCCGCCCCGGTGGCGGCGCCCGGAGCGGTTGGTCAGCCCACGCCGGGCGCGACCTTCGCAACGGGGAGTGGTGGCACGGGCGGCAGCTCGCAGGCCGGCGCCGGTGGCGGCGGTGGCGGTAGCGGCGGCAACTCCAACAGCTCCAACAGCGGTGGCGGCGGTGCCGGTGGCACCGGCGGTGCCCAGGGCACCGGTGGGACCGGCGGCCGTGGCGGCGGCGGGTCCTTCGCCCTCTACGCCGTGAACGCCTCGATGACCGTCGTCGACACGACGCTCGTCACCGGCAACGGCGGCGACGGCGGCAACGGTGGTGCTGGTGGCGGCGGCGGTGTCGGCGGTGCCGGCGGCCGTGGCGGCAACCCCTCCAACAACAACGCCGGCGCCGGCGGCGGCGGCGGTGGTGGCACAGGTGGCAACGGCGGCGGCGGTGGTGCCGGTGGCAACGGCGGCCCGTCCGTGGGCGCCTACCACTCCGGCAGCGGCACGCTCGCCGTCGACCCGGCCACCGCAGCCGACCTGTCGACCATCGGCTCGGCCGGTTCCACCGGCGCCGGTGGCGCCGGTGGCGCCTCCGGCTCGGGTGGTGCGGCCGGTGCCGGCGGCACCAGCGGTGCTGCTGCCCGGAACGGCGGGGCAGGCCAGGCCGGCGCCGCGGGACTGGCGGGCTCGACCGGTACCACCGGAGCAGCCGGGCTGCGCCGGGCCTCGGTCTCGAACGCGACCGTGAACAACGCGCCGCCGGTGGCGGTGGCAACTGCCGGTGCGACGACGGGGATCGCCCCCGAGGCCGTGACCTTCAGCTCGGCCGGTTCGTTCGACGCCGACGGCACAGTGACCTACCTGTGGGAATTCGGTGACGGCGGGACCTCGACCATTGCGAACCCGATCCACACCTACACGGTGGACGGTGAGTTCACGCCGACCCTCACGGTGACCGACAACGACGGCGCCACTGCGACGGCGACGACGGCGACGATCACCATCGATCCGAACCAACTCCCGGTGGCAGTCGCCAACGGCACGCCGGACAAGGCCAACCTGAAGGCGCCGCTGGTCGTCGACTTCAGTTCGGCCGGTTCCGGTGACACCGATGGGACCATCATGGGGTACGTCTGGGACTTCGGCGACGGTTCCCCCACCTCGACCGAGGAGAACCCGACCCGTACATACACGGCCCAGGGCGTCTACACGGCCACGCTGACCGTGACCGACGACAAGGGCGGCGTGGACAGCGCCGATGTGACCGTGACGGTCAACCCGGACAACGTGCCGCCGTCGGTCGCCATCTCGGCCACCCCGGCGTTTGGCAAGTCGCCCAACACGGTCACGTTCTCCTCGACCGTGTCCGACTCCGACGGGACCATCGCATCGCTGCACTGGAACTTCGGCGACGGCTCGGCGACGAGCACCAGCCCGAACCCGGTCCACACCTACGGCGTCGGCGTCTTCATCGCCACGCTGACCGTGACCGACGACGACGGTGCGACCGTGACCCGCTCGGTGGAGATCCGTTCCCTGCCGAACATCGCCCCGCAGGCCGCGGCCTCGGGGACGCCGACCAGCGGCCGGTCGCCGCTGACGGTGCAGTTCAACTCCGCCGGGTCGATCGACTTCGACGGCACCATCGCCGGCTACAGATGGAGCTTCGGTGACGGCTCGCCGGACAGCACCAGCCCGAACCCGTCCCACACCTACGCCGCCGGCACGTGGACCGCCACGCTGACGGTGACGGACAACGAGGGGGCGACGGGCACCGCGACGGTGCAGGTCCAGAGCCTGGCCAACCAGGCCCCGACGGCGGTGGCCAACGGCACCCCGATGGGCATCAACAACAAGGCGCCGAACACGGTGCAGTTCAGCTCGGCCGGGTCGGTCGACAACGACTGCGACGTGGTGAGCGCCTGCCCGGGCCTGAGCTTCAGCTGGAACTTCGGTGACGGCTCGTCGGTCAGCACCGACGCCAACCCGTCGCACACCTACACGACGGCCGGCGTCTATGCCGCCACGCTGACGGTCACCGACAGCGAGGGAGCGACCAACCTGCAGACGGTCACGGTGAACGTCGCCAGTCCGAACGTGCTGCCGGTTCCCCAGTTGGGCGCCAGCACCACCGACGGCCGGGCACCGCTGGCGGTGAACCTCACGTCGGCCGGGTCGGTCGACCTTGACGGCATCATCGTCAGCTACAGCTGGAACCTCGGTGACGGCAGCCCGGTGGAGACCACGCCGGACGTGTCGCACACCTACGGGCCCGGCACGTGGACGGCCACGCTCACCGTGGTCGACGACGACGGGGCCAGCGTGACGACCTCGAGGACCATCAACTCGACGGTCAACCAGTCGCCCGTCGCCCAGGCTGCGGTCACCCCGGCCAGTTCGCTGGCCCCGGCCACGGTCCAGTTCAGCTCGGCGGGCAGCAACGATCCGGACTGCGCCTACATCGGTCCGTGCCCGGGGCTCAGCTACGCCTGGGACTTCGGTGACGGTTCGGCTCCGAGCTCGGATCCGAACCCGGTCCACACCTACGCCGCCGGGACCTACACCGCCACCCTGGTGGTCCAGGACAACGAGGGTGCCCTCGCCTCGACGACGGTCCAGGTGATCGCCAACACGGCGCCCACGGCGGTGGCCGAGGCGGACGTGGTGCTCGGTGACGGACCGCTCACGGTCAACTTCACCGGATCCAACTCGACCGATGGGGACGGCACGATCGTCGGCTACGAGTGGGACTTCGGTGACGGCAGCCTCGTGAGCACCCTGGCCGACCCGGCGCACACCTACGCTCCGGGCATCTGGACCGCCACGTTGACGGTCACCGATGACCAGGGGGCCACGTCCACCGCGACGGTGACGATCGACGTGAACGATCCGCCGACGGCGTCGGCCACGTCCAACGTGACCTCGGGCGTCGCTCCGCTCACGGTGAACTTCACCGGGTCCGCCAACGACAACGACGGTTCGTTCAGCCTGAGCTGGGACTTCGGTGACGGTTCGCCGGCGGTCACCGACTCGCTGAACCCGTCGCACACCTACACCAGCGCCGGGACCTACGCGGCGACGCTGACGGTGACGGACGACAGGGGAGCGGTGGCCGTCTCGAATCAGATCATCATCGAGATCACGCCGCCGTAATCGGCATCGACGGCAGCGACAGGACCAAGCAACTTCGAGACATTCAGGGCGAACGTTCACCAGCCAATCCGACTGGTGACCACAACGGGGGAATCATGATCACAGGATCAGGAGGACGCATGAGCTACTCCAACGGAGCGGGCGTGAAGGGTATGCGCGCAGGACGTTCAAGGACTGTGGTGGCGGCAGTCGTCGCAGCAGCGGCCTTGATCGCAGCAGGGTGTGTACCTGCTGCTGGGGGCACCAATGCGCGGCCTGTGGCGTTCGCCGGGGCCGACGTCACCACCGGTGTGGCGCCCCTGACCGTGCAGTTCAGTTCCGCCGGTTCCGTCGACGCCGACGGGACGATCGACTTCTACCAGTGGGACTTCGGCGACGGAAGCGGCACCAGTGACGCCGCCAATCCCGTGCACACCTACCTGGTCGGTGGGGCCTACGTGGCCCGCCTGACTGTCACCGACGACGCCGGTGCGACCGCCTCGGCCACGGTGGTCCTGAACGTCGGTGCGAGCGACAACCAGTCCCCGGTCGCCGTCGCCGCCGCCGCCACCCCGGCCACCGGCAAGGCGCCGCTCAGCGTCTCGTTCAGCTCCGCCGGCTCTGCGGATGCCGACGGCTCGATCGTCTCCTACAACTGGAACTGGGGCGACGGCACCGCCAACGGCAACACGCCCAACCCCTCGCACGTCTTCGCATCGGCCGGCACCTACGTCGTGAGCCTGACCGTCACCGACAACGTCGGTGCGACCGGCACCGCGACCACGACCGTGGTCGTGTCGCCGAACCAGTCGCCCACCGCCGCGGCATCGACGGCGACGCCGATCGCGATCGCCCCCGCCACCATCTCGTTCAGCTCGGCGGCATCGGTGGACCTCGACGGGATCATCGTGACGCGGCGCTGGAACTTCGGCGACGGATCGCCGCTGAGCGCGACCGCGAATCCGACGAAGGTCTACAACACCCCCGGCAACTACACGGTCACGTTGACCGTCATCGACGACAACGGCGCCCAGGACGTGGCGTCGCTGAACATCGCCGTCCTGTCGGTCAACCAGGCGCCCGTTGCGGTCGCCAACGGCACGCCGGACAAGGCGAACCTGAAGGCCCCGCTGGCCGTGGCGTTCAGCTCGGCCGGTTCGGTCGATCCCGATGGCTCGATCGCCACCTACGAGTGGGACTTCGGTGACGGCGACACCTCGACCGATCCCAACCCGACCCACGTCTACACCGCAGAGGGCGTCTACGCGGCCACGCTGACGGTGACCGACGACCGGGCGTTCCCGGCACCGCTCACCGACACCGCCACGGTCGTGGTGACCGTGAATGCGATCAACACGCCGCCGGCGGCTGCCGCGGCCGTGACGCCGGAGAGCGGCAAGGTCCCGCTGCCGGTGCAGTTCGACTCCGCCGGATCGGGCGACCTCGACGGCACCGTCACGTACCTGTGGGACTTCGGCGACGGCAGCACCTCGACCGACGCCAACCCGTCGCACGTGTACACCTCGGTCGGCACGTTCATCGCCACGCTGACCGTGACCGATGACGACGGTGCGACCGCCACCGCATCGGTGAGCGTCGAGCGGGTCTTGAACCAGTTCCCGACCGCCGCCGCAGCGGCCACGCCCGACTCCGGGAAGGGGCCGCTCACGGTGGCCCTGTCGTCGGCCGGCACGGTCGACATCGACGGCACGGTGGCGTCCTACAGCTGGGACTTCGGCGACGGTTCGTCGGCCAGCGCCGAGGAGAACCCGACGCACGTCTTCGCCCCGGCCGCGGACCCCTACACGGTGACGCTCACGGTGACCGATGACAGCGGCGACGCCGACACGGCCACCGTCCAGGTGTTCTCGGCGCTGAACGTGGTCCCCGTCGCAGTGGCCAACTCCGACGTGTCCGCAGGCAACGCTCCGCTCGACGTGGTGTTCAGCTCGGCCGGTTCGTTCGACCCCGACGGCACGACCGTCGCCTACGAGTGGGACTTCGGTGACGGCAGCCCCGTCACCTCGGACCCGAACCCGAGCCACACCTACACCAACGAGGGCTCCTTCTCGGCGGTCCTGACCGTGACCGACTCCGACGGTGACACCACCAGTGCGCCGCTGACCATCGAGGTCAGCGCCAACCCGGCTCCGGTCGCCGACCTGGTCGTCACCTCGGTCACGCCGGCGTCGACCAAGATCCCGGTGGCCGTGGCCTTCGACGGTTCCGGCTCGAGCGACGACGGGACGATCGTGTCCTACGACTGGGACTTCGGCGACGGCTCGACCGGGACCGGCGCAACGCCGACCCACACGTACACCACGGCTGGCTCGTTCGTCGTCACGCTGACCGTGAAGGACAACGGCGGACTCACCAACACGGCGTCCACGACGGTCACCACCCTGCCGAACCCGGCGCCCACGATCGTCGCCTCGGCCACGCCGCAGGTCGGCAAGGGGCCGCTCGCCGTCACGTTCAACTCGGACGGCACGGCGGACGCCGACGGCACCGTGGTCTCCTACGTCTGGAACTTCGGTGACGGCAACTCCTCGACCGATCCCAACCCGACCAACACCTACGCCGTGGGCAGCTACACCGCAGAGCTCACCGTGACCGACGACGACGGCAACACGGCCTCGACGACGTTCGCGATCGTGTCGCAGGCGAACGTCCTGCCGGTGGCCGTGGCCAATGCCACGCCGGGCAAGGCGAACCTGAAGGCCCCGCTGCCGGTGGCGTTCAGCTCGGCCGGCTCCATCGACAACGACGGCGACATCACCGCCTACGCCTGGGACTTCAACAACGACGGCACGGTCGACTCGACCGACGCCAACCCGTCGTTCACCTACCTCACCGATGGCACCTTCACGGCGGCGCTGACCGTGACGGACACCGACGGCGCCACCGACACGGCCACCGTCCAGGTGGTCGTCGGTCCGGAGAACGTCGCCCCGGTGGCGGTCCCGAGTGCGGACCGGACCTCGGGCAAGCGCGACCTGACGGTCAACTTCTCCTCGGCCGGTTCGTTCGACCCCGACGGCACGATCGTCGGGTACCGCTGGGACTTCGGTGATGGATCCCCGACGTCGACCGACGCCAACCCGACCCACACGTTCACCGTGGGCACGTGGACGGCGACCCTGACCGTGACCGACGACGAGGGCCTGACGCACACCGCTCCGATCAGCATCTCGTCCAACCCGCCGCAGGCCCCGGTCGCCGGTGCGACCGCGACCCCGAGTGCCGGCAAGCGCCCGCTCGTGGTGCAGTTCTCCTCGGCGACGTCGAGCGACCCGGACGACTCGATCGTCACCCGGGCGTGGGACTTCAACAACGACGGCACGGTCGACTCGACCGACGCCAATCCGTCGTTCACCTACGCCGAGGGCAGCTACACCGCCCAGCTCACGGTGACCGACGACGAGGGGCTGACCAGCTCGACGACTGTCAGCATCGTCTCCAACCCGAACCAGGCCCCGACCGCGGTCCTGAACTCGGACAAGACCTTCGGTGGTCCGCCGCTCGTGGTGCAGTTCTCCTCCACCGGTTCGGCCGACCCCGACGACTCCATCGCCTCCTACACCTGGGACTTCGGTGACGGCGGCACCTCGACGCTCCCCAACCCCATCTACACGTTCGCCAACGAGGGTGACTTCACGGTGACGTTGACCGTGGCCGACCAGGAGGGTGTGACCGCCACGGCGACCCGGGCCATCACGGTCCTGGGTGACGTCTCGTTCGTGTCGACCTCGGGCAACGATGCCAACTCCGGCACGCCGACCAACCCCAAGCGCACGATCCAGGGTGCCCTCACCGCAGCGGCGGCGAACGGTCAGACCGACCTCCGTGTCGCCGGTGGCGCCTACGACGCCTTCACCGTGGTCGCCGGCGTGAACGTGACGGGCGGCTACGACCAGAGCTTCGACGCCGGTGGCACCAACGGTGCGACCACGGTCACGGTGACCGGAGCGGCCGACGCTCCGGCGGTGACCGCGACCGGCGTGTCGGTCCCGACGACGCTCCGGCGCCTGACCCTGCGTCCGGGTGACGGGAGCACCGCTTCCGGCTCGACCGGCGTGCTGGTGCAGTCGTCCTCGAACGTCACGCTCGACCAGGTCGACGTGGACAGCGGGACGCCGAGCGCCTCCGGTTCGAGCGCCTACGGCGTCCGTGTCCTGACCGGCTCCAACGTGACGATCACGAACAGCACCGTGACAGCCCAGAACGTCGTCGCTGGTTCGTCTGGTTCGGTCGGATCCGCCGGTGCCGCAGGCGCCAACGGCAGCAACGCCAACGACGGCTCCAACCCCAGCCAGGGCGGCGGTGCCGGCGGCAACACCCCGGCGACGCGCAACGGTGGCAACGGCGGCTCCGGCGGCGGCGGCGGAGGCAGCTTCGGCGGACCCACCAACCGGGCCGGTAACGCAGGTGTGAGCGGTGGCGCCGGTGCTCCCGGCGGTGCAGCTGGCCCGTCCGGCTCCGGTGGCGGCGGCGGTGGCGCCGGCGGCGCTGCGGGCACTGCCGGTGCTCCCGGTGTCTCCGGGTCCGGTAGCGCCCCGGGTGACCTCTTCGACGGAACCGACGGCTCCTCCGGCGGAACCGGTGGCTCCGGCTCCGGTGGCTCCGGCGGCGGCGGTGGCGGCGGTACCGACGGCAGCAGCAGCAATCGTCGTGAAGGCGGCGGCGGTGGCGGCGGTGCCGCTGGCGGCACTGGCGGTCTCGGCGGTGGCGGTGGTACCGCTGGCGGCGGCTCGTTCGGTGTCTACTCCCACAACGCCTCGGTCACGGTGACCGGGACCGCGATCACCACCGGCAACGGTGGCGACGGCGGCGCTGGCGGTGCTGGCGGTCTCGGCGGCAATGGCGGCAACGGCGGCAACGGCGGTGCTCCCTCGACCAACAACACCACCAGGAATGCTGCCGGTGGCGGTGGCGCAGGTGGTGGCGCCGGTGGCGCCGGTGGCGCCGGTGGTGGCGCCGGTTCCGGCGGCCCGTCGGTCGGCGTGTACTCGACCGGGTCCGGCCAGCAGATCGTCTCGACGACGACGGCGACGCTCGGGACCGCCGGAAGCGGTGGTGCCGGTGGTGCCGGTGGTGCTGGTGGTGCCGGTGGAACCGCCGGAGCTGCGGGAACGTCCAATACGGCGGGCCGGAACGGTCTGGCCGGCAACGCCGGTGCGTCCGGTGCGACCGGCAACGGTGCCTCGGCCGGGGCCAACGGCGCCCGTGCCGCCCGGGTCCACTCCAACACGGCGCCCACGGCGGTCGCCGGCGTGAACGCGACGACGGGACGCAGCCCGCTGACCGTGCAGTTCACCTCGGCATCGTCGGTTGACCCGGACGGCACGATCGTGGCCACCAGATGGGTCTTCGGTGACGGTTCGCCGGACTCGACCGAGGCGAACCCGACCCACACGTACACGGGTCCGGGCGCCCGGACGGCCGTGCTGATCGTCACCGACGACAGCGGTGCGACGAGCACCTCGTCAGTGGTCGTGACCGCCACGGTCAACCAGGGCCCGACGGCGGTGGCCAACGGCGCACCGGTGCGCGGCGTGTTCCCGCTGACGGTGGACTTCTCCTCGGCCGGCTCGGTGGACACCGACTGTGACCTGGGCGGAGCGTGCCCCGGTCTGAGCTACAGCTGGAACTTCGGTGACGGCGGTACCTCGACCGATGCCAACCCCTCGCACGAGTACGTGACGCCGGCCACCTACACGGCCACGCTGACCGTCACCGACAACGAGGGCGCCACGGCGACCGCGACGGTGTCCGTCAACGTCCGGGAGCCCAACCTGCCGCCGATCGTGGCGGCCAGCGGGACCCCGACGTCGGGCAAGGAGCCGCTGACGGTGAGCTTCAGCTCGGCCGGCACGGTCGACCAGGAGCTCGACGGAACGGTCGTGGGCTACCAGTGGAACTTCGGTGACGGTTCGGCGACGAGCTCGAACCCGAACCCGACCCACACCTACACCTCGGCCGGCACCTACACCGCCACGCTGACGGCCACCGACAACGACGGTGGGACCGCCACGGCGACGGTCGTCACGAACGTCGACCCGAACGAGGCGCCGACGGCGGTTGCGTCGGCCGACATCACCGGCGGCCACTCGCCGCTGACGGTGAACTTCAGCTCGGCCGGGTCCAGCGATCCCGAGGGTGCCTCGCTCACCTACAGCTGGAACTTCGGTGACGGGACGACCTCCACCGAGGCCAACCCGACGAAGGTGTACACCAACGCCACGGCATCGACGATCGTCCGGACGGCGACGTTGACGGTGACCGACGACAAGAACATCACGGGCACCTCGACGGTCCTGATCGACGTGTGGCCGGTCAACCAGGCGCCCACCCCGGCGATCAGCGCCACGCCGCAGTCCGGGAAGACCCCGCTGACCGTGTCGTTCGACGCCGGGGCCTCGACCGACGCCGACGGTTCGGTGACGGCCTACAACTTGGACTTCGGCGACGGTTCGCCGACGACCTCGGACGTGGACCCGACCCACACCTACACGTCGGCCGGCACCTACACCGCCACGCTGACGGTGACCGACGACGACGGAGCCACCGGTTCCACCACCAAGGTGATCACGGTGGCGGACAACGTGGCCCCGACGGCGTCGGGCCAGGTGACGCCCACCAGTGCGAAGGCGATCTTCGACACCTTCACCTTCAACGGGTCGGCATCCTCCGACCCCGACGGGACGGTCGTGAGCCACCACTGGGACTTCGGCGACGGCGGGACCGCCACCGTGGCCAACCCGACGCACGTGTACGTGGCCGCAGGCAACTACACGGCGACGCTGACGGTGACCGACGACAACGGGGCGACGGGGACGGTCTCGGTGGCCGTGACGGTGGTGGACAACGTGGCGCCCACGGCGGCCGCCGCGGTGACCCCGGCGACCGCCAAGGCAGTCTTCGACACCGTCACGTTCAGCTCGGCCGGTTCGGCGGACTCCGACGGGACGATCACCGGGTACCTGTGGGACTTCCACGACGGGACGACGTCGACGAACCCCAACCCCACCAAGGTGTACGCGACCTCCGGCGTCCGGACGGTGTCGTTGACGGTGACCGACAACAACGGCGCCACGGGGACGGCCTCGACGACCGTCACGGTCGTCGACAACGTGGCCCCGTCGGCCGCACCGTCGGTCAACCTCACCAGCGGTGGCACCACCACGAACTTCAACTTCGCCGCCAATGCGGCGGACACGGACGGCACGGTGTCGACGTACTTCTGGAACTTCGGGAACGGCACGTTCGCCACGACGGCGAACGTCAACAACAAGAAGTTCCCGACGGCAGGTACGTACAACGTCACGGTCACGGTGACCGACAACAACGGGTCGGCCACCACGTCGGCCCCGATCACGATCACGATCAGTTGAGTGAGAGACCAGGGGGAACGGCGATGGAGCATCGACCGACACACCGAGCGGGCAACCCGAGGGGGGCAGTGGTGACACGACAGGGCGTCACGAACAGAACACGATCCGCAGGTCGATCGCCTCGACTGCACCGTAGGGTGCAGGCCTCGGTGCTCGCCATGGCGCTGCTCGCCACCACAGTGGCGACGGTCCAGGTGGCCGGCGCGCAGCCGGTGGGAAACCCCGGGACCATCAACTTCACGATCATCGACGGTGCTGTCCGCATTGGCGGCCAGAACGTGCCGCTGGAACCGGCGGAGTTCCCGCAGTGCTCCGACGGTGAGAACAACGACGGCGATCCACTGAATCCGGCGGCCGCCCAGGACCTGCTCGTGGACTTCCCCGCCGACCCGCAGTGCTCGAGCGCACTCGACAACTCCGAGGTGGCGTCCGGGTTCCAGGCCAAGCAGGACACCGTCTTCACCGGAACGGTCGGTGCCAACGGGTCGATCTCGATCCCGCAGTCCGGCGTCGTGTTCCCGCCCCAGTACGTCTTCGCCGAGGGTGGCGTGATCGCCGCCCTGGTCCAGCCGACCGGCAACGCCACCGGCAACATCAACCCGCTGACGGGCGCGGCGACGCTCCAGGTCCCGCTCCGGCTGAAGATCGAGGGTTCGGCCCAGGGCATCGACCTGGGCGGCAGTTGCATCGTCGGCCCGTTCACCCTGAACCTGCGGACCGGGACGACCACACCGCCTCCGGGGTTCGATCCGCTCGTCGGTGTCCCCTACGACCCGGCCACCGGTGAGGCCACGCTGGTGGACAACAACTTCGCCGTCCCGGCGGCGACCGGCTGCGGTCCGCTCGGTGCAGCCAGCGGGCCGCTCAGCGCGGCCTTCGGGCTCCCCTCGCCGGCGGGCGTGAACCAGGCGACCCTGGTCACCCGGGCCACCCCCAAGGTCACCAAGGGCGTGAGCGCCTCGAACGTCCCCTCGGTGAGCACCGGCATCGCCCCGCTGACCGTCAACTTCAACGGCACGGGATCGACCGCCGTCAAGCCGATCGCCGCCTACCAGTGGGACTTCGAGAACGACGGCACGGTGGACGCCACCGGGCCGACGGCGTTCACGACCTACGCCACGCCCGGCACGTACCAGGCGCGGCTCCGGGTGGTCGACACCGACGGCGACGCGGACACCTCGATCGTGACCGTCACGGTCAACGAGCCGCCCAACTCGCCCCCGGTCGCTGCGATCGGCAGCTCGGGCACCGGCGGACAGGCGCCGTACACCGTCAACTTCGACGGCACCGGCTCGAGCGACCCGGACGGAACCATCGCCTACTACGCCTGGGACTTCGGGAACGGCCGGACCGCCACGACGGCGACCGGGTCTGCGACCTACACCCAGCCCGGCACCTACACCGTCAGCCTGACGGTGACGGACAACCGTGGTGCGACCGCCACGGCGACACGGGAGATCGTCGTGACCGGTGCCCCGAACGTGGCGCCCAATGCCGTCATCCGGACCGTGTCGGTCGCCGGCACGATCCCGCTCACGGTGAACCTGTCGGGCGGCAACTCGAACGACCCCGACGGCTCGATCGTGGGCTACTCCTGGGATCTGGGCAACGGCCAGACGGGCACGAGTGCAGCGATCCAGGCCGTGTACACCGAGGCCGGTTCCTACACCGTCACGCTCACCGTGACCGATGACCGGGGTGCAACGGGCACCCAGACGCTCGTCGTCGACGTGTCCGAGGACTCCAACATCGCCCCCGGCGCCGACTTCGAGGCCGACCAGGTCTCGGGAACGGCCCCGCTGACGGTGAACTTCAACGGTTCGGCATCGGCCGACGTCGACGGCACCATCGCCAGCTACGCCTATAACTACGGCAACGGCCAGAACGGCACGGGCGTCGTCCCGGCTGCGGCCACCTACACCTTCCCCGGCACCTACACCGTCACGCTGACGGTGACGGACAACAAAGGTGCGACCGGCACGGCGACCAAGACCATCACGGTCACGCCGCCTCCCAACCAGTCGCCCTCCGGCAGCGTCGCGGCCTCGACGGCCGTCGGCAACGCACCGCTGCTGGTGCAGCTGTCGAGCGCCGGCTCGGTCGATCCGGACGGTGCGATCACCGGGTACTCCTGGAGCCTCGGCAACGGCTCCACGTCCACGAGCCCGAACCCGAGCGCCATCTACAACGCGGCCGGCGTCTACACGGTCCAGTTGACGGTGACCGACAACCAGGGCGCCACGTCGGTGCGCAGCCAGACGATCACGGTCAACCCCGCCAACGTGGCGCCGACGGCGGTCATCGCCGCCAACCGCGTCACGGGCCCGTCGCCGCTGGCGGTGAGCTTCAACGGCGCCGGGTCGAGCGATCCGGACGGGTCGATCGTCAGCTACTCCTGGAACTTCGGGAACGGCCAGACGGCCACGGGCCCGCTCGCCTCGGCGACCTTCGCCCAGGGCAGCTACACGGTGCGTCTGACGGTCGTCGACAACCGTGGGTCGAGCAGGTTCACAACCGTGACGGTCGTGGCCGGCACCACCAACGTGCTGCCGAACGCCAGGGTGACGGCGCTGCCGACAGCCGGACCGGCTCCGCTGCTGGTGACCTTCAGCGGCATCGGATCCTCGGACCCGGACGGTTCGATCATCAGCTACGCCTGGAACTTCGGTGACGGAACCTCGGCGACTGGCCAGGTGGTCCAGAAGACCTACACGATCTTCGGCACGTACGTCGCCACCTTGACGGTGACCGACAACCGTGGTGCGACCAGCACGGCGAGCGAGACGATCGTCGTGGATCCGCCGTCTCCGGCTCGTGACCGGATCCGCCTGGGCTACACGGGTGGGGTGAACTACAACTTCGACGGCCCCACGAACGGCGTCGGTCTCCGTGTGCAGCGTGACGTCTTCGGACTCCTCTCGGTGACGGGCTCGGCTCCGTTCACCGGCCCAGGCGGGTCCAACGCCACCGTGACGGTGAGCCTGAACCGGTTCCTCATCTTCAACGCCCACAGCGGGACCATCACCGTCAACGACCCGCAGAACGGTCTCGTCAACGTGACTTCGTCACTCTTCCTGTCGTCGCTGTCGAGTCCATCGGGGAACTCCGCACGCGGACTGATTGGCGGGACGTTGAGCAACCCCACGCGGACCTACACGCTGGCGTTCACGATCGATGACCGTGCAGCCTGAGCGACCCGTCCATGTCCGTCGTGGCCATCGGTTGGTGTTGGCTGCGGTAGCAGTAGGGATCGGCGTGGTCCTTGCGGCTGCATGCGTGCCGCCGCCACCACCACCGCCTCCGCCGGGCGGGGGAGGGACCACCACCACGACCACCGTTCCCGGAGCAACAACGACGACGTTGGCCCCCGGCGTGACCACGACGACGCTGGTTCCTGGAGGCAACACGGCACCGACGCTCACGGCGGGCCGAGCTCACGTCTGCTCGCTCCGTTTCGATGGAACCGTGCGCTGCTGGGGAGACAACAGCTTTGGGCAACTGGGTAACGGCACCAACGTGTCGTCCCCGATTCCTGTGAAGGTGGTCGGCCTCGACGGGGTCACCGGCGTGTCTGCCGGTGGCAATCACACGTGCGCGGTTCGGGTGAACAGCGAGGTGCGTTGTTGGGGGAACAACGCGTCTGGTCAGCTCGGCGATGGGAGCACGACCCAGTCGAACGTCCCGGTGAGCCCGTTCAACCTGTCGGGCATCACGGCCATCACAGCCGGCGGGGCGCACACCTGCGGCCTCCGGTCGACCAGAACCGTCACGTGCTGGGGTGACAACTTCAACGGTCAGCTCGGAACCGGTTCGAACTCGCCAGGACCGACCCCGCGGAGCGTTGCTCTGGTGATCGACGCCACTGCGCTCGCCGCCGGCGACTCGCACACGTGTGCGTTGATTCTCGGCGGAACGTTGTCGTGCTGGGGCGACAACTTCTCCGGCCAGTTGGGGAACGGCACCTTCGTCGACGCCAACGTCGCCGGGACGGTCGTGGGGCTCTCCGGAGTGACGTCGATTGTGACCGGGTCTGCGTTCACATGCGCAAACCGATCCACCGGGATCGCGGCGTGTTGGGGTGAGAACCTGTTCGGACAAGTGGGGAACGGTGTGGTGTTCCCGCCACCCCCGAATCCGGGAGATCCACCTCCGCCTGATCTACGCGTGAACGTCCCGGCCAATGTGGTGTCGTTGGCGTCCGTCTCGGCGATCGGCCGGGGAATTGACCACATGTGCGCAATTGCGTCCGGTTCCCTGCTCTCGTGCTGGGGTCGAAACGATTTCGGTCAGGTCGGTGACGGAACAACCGAAGCGACGTCGACACCTCGAACCACGCCGGTGTTTGGTGCCGTGGCGGTGACCGGGGGCAGCGACTTCTCCTGTGCCCTCAAGTCCAACGGTTCAGCGCAGTGCTGGGGAGCCAATTCGTCGGGACAGTTGGGCAACAACACGACGATTGATTCGCTCACGCCTGTGAACGTCGTTGCGCTCTGAAGCAAGCCGATGACGCAGCGTTGATCACGTGGGTCGGCGGCGCCGCCGGTCGACGGCGAGACAGCCCCAGCCGATCGGGACGACCAGCCAGTGGGAACCGATCCGGAACACGACTGCGGCTGCAAGCGCCGTGGCGGTGTCCATCCCGGCGCCGGTGAGCGCCACGACGAGAGTGGCCTCCACCTGACCGGCCCCTCCGGGAACGAGCGGGATGGCACCGGCGAGTTGGCTGGTTCCGTACGCCGCCAGAATGGCCAACCACGGGACCTCGCCGCCGACGGCGACGATCGACGCCACGAGTGTGACGAACTCACCGGCCCAGCTCAGCACCTGCAGGACCCACACCGAGGCCCACCGAGTACCGCCGGCCCGGATCTCGCCGAATCGTTCGACGAACTCCTCGGCCACTGATTCGGCGTCACTGCGGTCCCGCCGACGGAGCTTCCGCCACGCCTGCACCACCGCATGGGTCGGAGCGAGGAGCACCTGAGGTCTGCGGGTCACCCAGAAGAACCCACCGAGTAGGAAGAGCGCCATCAGGGCCGGAACGATCACCGTCAGTGTGCCCTGTCCGAGGATGGCGAAGCCGATGAGAGTTGCGGCAACCAGGACGGCCGGGGCCACCACGCCGGAGGCCACCGTGACCCAAGTGGCGCCTGCGGCGTCGGTGCCGGCGTCTCGGTACCGCTGGATCATGTACGCCGTGGCGAGAGCGCCGCCGCCGGGAACGGTCGCAGCGATGGCTCCGCTGGCGAACGACGCTGTGGTGGCCTCACCCAAGCGGAGTCGGCCTCCAGCTGCGTCGAGCAGGACGACCCGCACCGCGGCGAAGAGAGCGATCGAGAGGATGCTCGTGATGAGCCCGAGTGTGAGCCACGTCAGGTCGATGTCTCGTACCTGTCGGAGCGCTTCGACGACCGACTGGCGCTCGAGCAGTACGAACGCCACCAGCCCGACAACGGCGAGTGCGCCAACTGCGATGTGCCAGCGGTTCGGGCGACTCGTGGTGCTCCGGTGCGGCTCCACAGAACCTTCCTAGCCGAGACGGTCCGGGCAGTGGTGCCGTGGGGCTGTTGGGTCCTCGACGGGGAGTTGAACTGCCGTCCCGGCTAATCTCTCGGCCCATGACGACCACCGATCGACCCCGAACCACCCCCGGCTCCCCGGGTGCAGGGGGACCAGCGTCCCGGGGCTTCATCATCGTGGGTGTGGCGGTTGTGCTCGGTGCGATCCTGCTGCTCCGTGCCGGCGGAGTCGGCTTCCAGTCGTCGGACGCAGGCATCGAGATCTCCACCGATGACAGCACCACCACGACCGCCGCCCCGACCACGACGGTTCCGACGACGGATCGGGCGCCATCACAGGTCAAGGTCGTCGTGGCCAACGGTTCTGAGGTCTCCGGGCTCGCCGGTAAGGCCGGGCAGTTCCTCGCTCAACAGGGCTACACGAACTCCCTCGCCGTCGATGCCATTGCGCAGGTCTCCGTGACCACGGTCTACTACTCGCCTGGATTCGAGTCGGCGGCTCAGGCCGTCGCCCGACTCCTCGGATTGAGCTCAGCGCAGGTCCAACCGCTGCCGGAGGGCTCCGAGTTGACCGAGAACCAACCGACCGACGCCGGCGTGATTGTCGTGGCCGGCCCCGAGATCGCCTCGATCGTCGGGGCGAAGGCGACGTCGACCACCGGAGGTTCGGGGTCGAGTGGTTCGGGG
>Ga0194129_10002032_pt1 | contig 31340 bp, 32 predicted proteins | sample TA2KigCa35mmetaG_FD_150862 | JGI IMG/M metagenome (GOLD analysis project Ga0194129, IMG submission 150862) | Freshwater microbial communities from Lake Tanganyika, Tanzania - TA2015038 Kigoma Deep Cast 35m | ecosystem: Environmental > Aquatic > Freshwater > Lake | place: Tanzania: Lake...
TTGTAATAAAATTTCTCATTAGAAAGTGCTTTAATAGGACTTGTATAAATTACTTTCTTGCCTTGTGAATGAAAGTAATTTATAGCAAATTCGCCGCCAAATGTCTTTCCACTTCCAGTGGGAGCAGTAATTAACACGTGATTTCCGGTGACAATGCCTTCAATAGCCCATTTCTGAAAATCGTGTAATTCATAGGAATAATTTTCATAATAACAGGAAAAACTGGGTTCGTTTTCCTTAGGATAATTGTATTCGCAAACCTTTACCATTGCTTTTAAAATACCTCTGTATAAATAAATATAGTAAAAAATCTTTATATCATTACAATATTATATATTTCAACGAGTTACACCAATGTAAAAGCACATGCTCTTATAGTTGTATTGATATCTGTCTTTCAAAAGCGTTTCATCTTTTTCATCAAGAATAGCACCATCTGGTCTCTCTTCTATAATTTCTATTGTTTTTTTCGGTGATATATTAAATGCAAACTGACATTTTTCAATAACATCTTGTAAAAAGTCGTTCATTTTCATATCGGAATTAAATGTCATATTTATGTATTGACCGTCATCTAATTTTTTAAAATGGAAAAATACATGATTTGGAAAAGAATAATCGGAAAAATAGTTCTGCTTTTTCATTCACTTTGTTTATTTATAATATAAATAAATGGAGATAATATTTTTCAATTTTATAAATTTGCCATTTGAATACGTATTTTGCGTTTGAATGTTTCTTCATTCTTAAACAAATGTAATTTAAATTTTCTTTTTTCATAGTTATCTAACTCTTCTCTCATAGTTACTCTGGAGGATAATTTTAAATCTGGCAAAAACACTACATATTGATGCAATCCGTCATTTCTGTTTATTTTGTCAAAAATATAACCATCATATTCTTTTTCCATGACATCTGGATTATTTGCACATAGGTCAAGGAGAGAACAATCACACTGAATTTTACGTATAGCTCGCATAGTAACATTGATATATTCCAAATCATGTAACCATTTTTCATAGAATTTATCAATATTTTCCGACAATTGTATCATGCCAGTACATTGCTGGAACTTGATTATATTTAGCAAATCAACGAGACGTCTGATCGGGCTTGTAATATGGATATAGGCTTCCATCTCAAGCAAATCATGTTTTAGCTCGCAAATTAAACTGCCATCCACATATTGACCGCTCGCACTAGACCATATTTTGATAAACTTTGCCACATCTTCAGGCAGATGCTCTGGCAAAATGATTTCTCTCTTCATGATCGTGGAACGGAATATTCCAGTATTGTGTTCAAGCAATTTTTTTGCGCAGTGATAATTCATTAAAACCATCAAATAACAAACTAGCTCATGACTATTACGCACATTGGGTATATACTTAAATTTTCTGGACAATCCTTTGGTTGTTTCCATAAGTTTCAAATAATGCGCATCCTTATAAAGTTCGTCTTCCTCATATCTATAATTTTTGAATACTTTTATAAATGCATTGCAAAATTTTGTTTCTATAATTTCATTATCTTTAATATAAATATCAATGACAAATGCAATTCTTGTAACATTTTCTTGGAGACTACACAGACAATCCGAGAGAACTGTCGGCAACATTGGCCTCTTTTTATCTGGCAAATAAATTGTGGATATTCGCCGCGAAAAGGAATCCCATAAATTTAAAACATCCATCCATATGGTCACATTTGATATATATATACTTAGACATTTCGTTCCATCGTTAAGATCTTGAATACTATAAGCATCGTCATAATCTAAACTACTTGGCGGATCAATAGAAATAATATGCCATTTTTCTTGATTCATGCGGTCTTCAATACTGGGGTGTTTAGCTCTGATGCTCGAAATGAATGCTTCGTGTGTATTTTTCTCAATGGCTTTTGTGGTTGCCCTTTGAAATCCCTGGATAGAAGCATTCAAACTTTTACAATAAAGCTGATATTCATAATAATTATCCAATACATCCACTGGGCCAATGACATGCGACAATAAACCGTTAGGATGTTTATTATCCCAATCCACCCATTGAATGGTAACATAAAGATTTGCAAATACTTTGGAAAATCCAACATTCTTGATTTCATAAGGTACCAAAAAGGCAGGTAGTCTTTTGTCATCTGGAATGCATTTATACAACAATTTATTATTCTTCTTATCATTTTGCTTGCATCTCCCATAGGTTTTGTTTCCTTCTAAGACTAATACTGCGGGAGAAGGCGGTCCAGATCTCACTGTAGAATGCAAAATCGTGACACTTCCATTTTCATTGATTATAAAAACATCATTGCTGAATAGTTTCTCCTTTAAAGGATCTATAACGAGAGAAACCTTTTGCAATGTGGCATTGTCAAATATCTCCCAAGAAGAATAATTCCGGTCATTTATATGTATTTTATACGTCGTCATCTTATCCATACATATCCATTCAATAGAGGAAATAAATCTCAATTTTTTATCTAATGGCCCCTTTAAATAGGAAAATGGAAATATAATAAATTCCCAAAGTAACTTAAAGATCTCTATCGAAATATTGAATATTTTTGGGTCCATTCTGAAAAACATTTTCGAAAAAAGGACATTTTTTTTGTCCATTTTTGAAAAGTGAACCCAAAATACCGAAAAATATTTCATTTGTGACGATAAAAAAATTTTATGGTCTGGTCCTTAAAAAAAGTTTTTAAAATTTGTGATGATAATTTTTTTATTTTTTATAAAAAAGAATTTAGACAAATTTTTCTATGGATACATTATGGATACATTTCAAGCTCCAAAAACGAGCCAAAATTTTTATTGTGAAAAATGTGACTATTTGTGTAACAAACATAGTAACTACCTAAGACATTTATCAACCGATAAACATAAATGGATACATTTTGGATACAATGTATCCAAAAACGAGCCAAAAAACGAGCAGTTAGAAAATGAAATGATAACAAACGATAAATTTGTATGTGAATGTGGGAAAAAGTATAAATTCAGTCAGGGACTATCTAAACATAAAAGGAGCTGTAAGCATAAAAAATCACATGATGAACATATGGATACCTTAACCAATGTAGTTTTTGAAATGATTAAACAAAATAAAGAATTATTAATACATAACAATGAATTGCAAAAAAATTTTATAGATTGGAATAAAAATAATGGCTATAATAATTGTTATAATATAACAAATTGCAATAACAAAACATTTAATTTGCAAGTATTTTTGAATGAGACTTGCAAAGATGCGATGAATATTATGGATTTTGTGAATTCCATGGAAATTGGATTAGATGATTTGGAAAAAGTGGGGGAATTGGGTTATGTGAATGGTATGACAAATATTATTTTAAAGAATTTGAAAGCATTAGACGTTACAAAAAGACCTTTGCATTGTACAGATGCTAAGAGAGAAATTGTATATATCAAGGATAAGGATAAATGGGAAAAAGAAACAGAAAATAAGGACAAAATGAAACTTGCATTAAAATATATTATGCATAAAAACGCCAAAATGTTGAATGTTTTCAAGGAGAAATACCCGGATTGCATTAAAAGCTATTCTAAAAGATCGGATCAATATAATAAATTAGTGATAGAGGTTTTGGGAGGAAAGGGAGATAACGAGCCTCAGCATAATGAAAAAATTATCCGTCGTATTACCAGAGAAGTAACCATTGATAAGGCAATTCAATGCCTTTAAATATGAAAATGGAAATATAATAAATTCCCAAAGTAACTTAAAGAACCCTATCGAAATATTGAATATTTTTGGGTCTATTCTGAAAAACATTTTCGAAAAAAGGACATTTTTTTTGTCCATTTTTGAAAAGTGAACCCAAAATGCCGGAAAATATTTCATTTGTGACGATAAAAAAAAATTATGGTCTAGTTCCGAAAAAAAGTTTTTAAAATTTGTTACGATAAATTTTAAAATTTTAATAAAAATTATTTTTAGAAATAAAATATAGATCCTATTTAGGAGACAAAATGGAGACAAAAAAGTTACCAAATTTTTCATGCAAATATTGCGACGGTTTTACATGTGAGAATGCCGAATGCGACTGCCATCTTTTGATACATATTCAGTCAGAGGAGACAAAAAAAGGTGAAAAAGGTTGTCAAAAATTTTTATGCAAAACATGTGATTATTTTACGTGCAAAAAAAGCCTATTTGATAAACACTTATTAACCCGAAAACATATAAAGGAGACAAATGAGACAAAAAAGGTGAAAAAAGTTGCCACACCATTATTTATGTGTGATTGCGGAATAGAGTATAAATGTCGTCAGAGTTTGTGGCGTCATAAGAAAAAATGTATTAATGAAAATTCTTCCAAAAATGACAATGAAAAAAATGAAATTGTAACCGTTAATCCAGACGAAAATAAAATTCTGGCAAATATTGTGGTTGATCTAATGAAGCAAAATCAAGAACTAATTGAATTAATGAAAAATAATATAGGCCATAATACTGTTAGTTCGCATAATACGACAAACTCGCACAATAAAACCTTTAATTTGCAATTCTTTTTAAATGAAACGTGCAAAGATGCCATGAATATTATGGATTTTGTCAATTCCATGGAAATTGAGCTGGATGATTTGGAGAAAGTCGGGGAATTGGGCTATGTGAATGGAATGACCAATATTATTTTAAAGAATTTGAAGGCCTTGGACATTACCAAAAGACCATTGCACTGCACAGATGCAAAGAGGGAAATCATGTATATTAAAGATGAAAATAAGTGGGAAAAAGAAACAGAGAATAAAGATAAAATAAAGAAGGCCCTCAAATATATAATGCATAAAAATGCCAAAATGTTGAATGTTTTCAAGGAAAAATATCCAGATTGTATTAAAAGCTATTCAAAGCGGTCTGATCAATATAACAAATTGGTCATTGAAGTTTTGGGAGGTAGGGGAGATAACGAACCTCAACATAATGAAAAGATTATTCGCAGGATCGCGAGGGAAGTAACGATTGACAAGGGTCTTTAAATAGGAAAAGAGAAATATAATAAATTCCCAAAGTAACTTAAAGACCCCTATCGAAATATTGAATATTTTTGGGTCCATTCTGAAAAACATTTTCGAAAAAAGGACATTTTTTTTGTCCATTTTTTAAAAGTGAACCCAAAATGTCGGAAAATATTTGATTTGTGACGATAAAAAATTTTTAACGTCTGAGTGCAAAAAAAATAATTTTCATTTTGTTACGATAAAATTTTTTTTTATTCAGAAAAAAACAATATAAAATTAAAATGTCCCATATTTATATACTTACGCATGCTTACAGATTTAGCTGAAAAAGTAGCCCAAAATTATTTTTGTGAATGTTGTCACTATTCTACAAGCAAGAAAACCAACTTTGACAAACATATTTTGACACGCAAACATAAAAATACTTACAAATACTTACATTTAGTAGCCGAAAGTAGCCAAAAAGTAGCCGAGAATAAATATGAGTGTGTTTGTGGAAATTCTTATAAGTACAGACAAAGCTTATACAGTCACAAAAAAACTTGCAAAAAAATACAAAATGAAAATAATCAAATTATTAGTTCGCACGATAATAATTCAAGTTTGAATGAAAAAGACCTCATTATAACATTACTTCAGCAAAATAATAATCTTCAAAATCAACTTATTGAAATGGCCAAAAATGCAGGACATAACACAACAAACTCGCATAACAAAACATTCAATTTGCAAGTATTTTTAAATGAAACATGTAAAGATGCGATGAACATCATGGATTTTGTGAATTCCATGGAAATTGATCTGGACGATTTGGAGAAAGTTGGTGAATTAGGTTATGTGAATGGTATGACGAATATTATTTTAAAGAATTTAAATGCACTTGACATAACCAAAAGGCCGCTCCATTGTACAGACGCGAAGAGAGAAATCATGTATATCAAAGACGATAATAAATGGGAAAAGGAAACAGAGAATAAAGATAAAATGAAAAAGGCTCTCAAATATATAATGCATAAGAATGCCAAAATGTTAAATGTTTTCAGAACCCAATACCCGGATTGTATTAAAAGTTATTCAAAGAGATCTGATCAATATAATAAATTAGTGATAGAGGTTTTGGGAGGAAAGGGGGATAATGAGCCACAACATAATGAAAAAATTATCCGAAAAATTGCAAAGGAAATGGTGATAGATAAAACCATGTTGGCTTGCTAGCCTCTTTAAGTAGGTTGGCAAATTTATTATATTTTGTGCGAAACAATTTAAAGCCCTTTAAATTAAAAAATTGAAATAAAATAAAGCAGATAAAATTCGTGCAAAAAATGATAACAACTATTCAACATTTCAACATGTTTCGCACGATACGCAATAATTTGACAAGATGTTCATTTTGTCAGCGTTATGGTCATGATGTTTTGGCTTGCAATGATCCACAATTAGATTTGATGGAAGGAATGCTTTTTAATGAAAAAGAAAATGTTATGTCAAATCCGGATTCTACAGACATAGATAGAAAAACATATGTGTATGTCTTTATTTATAGAAAGACACAAACATCTATACATAGTTTGAACCGGTGGAGATCTTTTGCAATAAGAAAATGTGGTCACAATAATAATTATATTGATCATTTAGACATTTGGATAAAAAAAATAGTAGATTATGTATTCAATAATGAACGTCCTCCTCTAGTAGAATCTATATTCAATTCAGAATTTATTGCATTTGATGAAAATGACGCAACTAGTTATTTGATGGATAATTTAATTCAATATGCGTATCAAAATAATAATAATTATTATCACCATAATGTTGATGCAAAAATAAATATTAATATAGATTTAAATGTATCATCATGTGACGAAAATGCAGTATGCGATTGTGGCATTTGCTATGAAGAAAAAAAGGAAACATGTTTTGTAAAACTAGATTGCAATCATAAATTTTGTGGCGAATGTTTTGAAAATATTTTAAAAACATGCAAACCAAGAAACACAATTTCATGCTCTATGTGTAGAAATATTGTAAAAAAGGTTATTGTAAAGAATATAACAATAAAAACAAATTTGGAAGCTTTTATTGTTTCGGCATAATATGATTTTCATATATACATCTTTGAACATAATTAAATACAAATTTTTTAATTCTATTTTCAGATAATAGAATGTCTTTTTTGACATAATAAATCGTCACTCCAGAATATTTTTGTATTCTTTTTTACATTTTAGGCATGATCGTAGAAATCTCGCCTCATCCACCGCGCATTGTACGCCTTCTTGTACGTCTTTTGCGGTTTGTCCGTCGCTTTCTTGTTTTCCCGAAGAGAGAACGAAAAATCTGTTTTAAACTTTTCATTTACATTATATTGAGAATAAAAATTGCCCAAAGTTTATAAAGTTGAACCAAAACTTAGATTTGCCTCGTTTGGTATGATTTCATTCATAGACGCTTTAGTTTCTTCAACGGCGTTTTTATCATTTGCATTTTCATTGACCACATTAGCAATTTCTTTGGTTTCCTCTTTTTTATTTTCCTTGATTTCTGCATTTAATTCATCTATACTAACCTTTTTGACAACGTCGCGTTTTACATTTTGCAATTGAAGTGCATGAAGAGCAATATAAGGTGAAATAGCTAAATTATTCATATAAGTGCGATAACGAAAGCATGAAATACTAGTATCTTTGTGCAATTTAAATGAATACCACCAATATGCCGGGATAAAAATGGTTTTTCCTTTTTGTAATGTGAATTCTAAACATTTAATCTTGTCAAAATCAGCAGCATATTTGGGTTGAATTTTCCAAGGATTAATGGGGGATCTGAACTCAAAATTTTCGTAATCGTAACAAGGGTATAAATATTTAATGCTCTGTGGTGGAGCCAGCTTAATCTGGCACGGTCCTTCTGTAATGACAAAATAATTACGATAATTTATTTCATATCTAAAAGGTGTCCAAGTATTCTCGGAACCCATCATTATATCATAGTCGCAATTAGATACCATATAAGGTCTCAAAAATTCGTCATTGTATTGAAGATTTTTTTTAACCCCTGTTTCCTGTAAAAAATCTGTATTATTTTCAGAAAAATAAGACTCGTTTTTATCTTCATCAAATAATTTGATGGAAGAATGTAGAGACAAAGGAACATATAATTCAGTGTCATTGGCATCTTTAATGTTGCGTATTTTTATTTCAAATGCATGATAATTATTTATTAAATATGTTTTATTTGTAGTATCTATAATTTTTTTGTTATCAAAATCAAATAAAACCGGTTGTCTGAGATCGCATATTTCTTCTAATTTATCCTTAGAAGTTTCTTCAATCTCATACATCTCCAAATCATTTCCCGTTTTTAGGTGAAACTGAATGTGCAAATATAGAAATAATACAATACAAAAAATAAAAAATCCGATTATTATTTTCATTTATGATCTTAAATAAAAATAATAATAATTTTCGTCAATGGAAACGAATGACCTAATCATCGTTTATTTTTGGAGCAATGTAGAAAGCAAAAGAACTGTTTTCTCCTAAATCATACTTGATTTTCATAGGGCAGTCACGGCTAATAAAAAAATCAATTTCATTAGATAGTTTATTTGTCAAACACATTTTGTTAATATAAGACAAACTATATTTTAGATTAATCACTTCTCCTTCATTAATGCTAAATGCAGTCAAATCATGGATAGGTATCTTTACACTCATCTCACCAATGATGCCGGTTGTGATAAGATCAAAACTATCTTCACTGCATCTTATATTAAGGTCTGACCCAAAACTTGTCATCTGACTTACAATGTCGCAAATTTTCTTTGAATGAATAGAAAATTCTGCGTCATAATCGGTTTCAGGAATATCTAGTACTTCATACTCCATATCAATCAAAGGAATACGAAAATGTTTATTGAATAGACCCCCATGAGTTGTCAAAAGATCAATATCTAGATTGTCTCCATCGTCAGTGGAAGACAAAATAATACTATGCGTTTCGCCGGCTGAATTAATAATGTTATAAAATGTGTGTGTATCAAAACAATAGATTTCATCATCACAAATATATTCTGGAAACCATTTTTTGGCCATTTTGATGTCAAATAAGCATACATGTGCTTTATCCATTCCTTGAATATGTAGATTGCCTTTTTTAAACATTGTACAAACACAACTAGTGCAACTCTTCAGTAAATTAAAAAGAGCAACAATAACAGATTTATGATAATTGTCATTTATAACTACTTTCATGATATAGTTATAAATATAATAGATTTAACTTTTAAACCTTTTTCAAATTATAATCATTTTATTGTTCATCCGTTTCTGCAGCAAATTCCATTTTTACCAAATTTTTCAGATCTGTTGTCATAATTTCATTTTCCTCGGACTTAATTTCTGTTGTAGGGATCTCGGGATTTTCTGTCAAAACTATTTCGTCGGGCAAAGGAAGTTGCTTTTCAAGTTCTGCTAGTGCAACTTCATAATCAGAAAAACGATCGCCTACATCTTTCTCCATTTGGGATTGTCTATGCTCAATGGATAATTGTTTTACAGTTAATGCTGTAACCGCCTCTTTAATGGAAGATACTTCTTTGGCCTGTGGAATATCCTTTAATGACTTTTCAAGGGCATCCAAACGAGCAACAATATTTGCCAACGCGGTTTTATCATAAGATGCTTCGGAATTATTGGACGCACCCATTTGATTGCCGCCCATTTGATTATTATGTTCCATTTCAATCAAGATGCTTTCAACACGACCAAGACGCAATGTAATAAGACCAATTGCATCTGATACAGTAAGTTTAGAAACCTTGGGCTCAGTGGGTTGCGAATATTGTTGTGGCGGGGGAGCCATAGGTGCCTGGGCAACACGAACATTTCTTCCCTGAACTTGTTGTGGAGGAGCAAATGCGGCATGGGAGTTAATAGATTGTCCTGGTCTTGATGGTGGAGGTGGTGCTTGTTCTCCTGCACGTCTTGCTCTAGCGGCAGCAATAGATCTTGAACTACTCATTTAATATTATTATTGCACACTTTGTTTTTAAATTGCTTACGCACAAAATTTTTATTATATCTAAAAATGCTAAAATATATAAAAATATAACAATATATGGATATAGCATATGACTGAAATACTAAAAGGCAAATTATTTTTGGAAGATATGTGGGATGCAAATAATATGGACTTCATTAGAGAGAATAATATAGATATAATTGTTTGTGTAGCTAAAGGTATAATTTTCAGTAAAGATATAGAGGCAACTATGAAAATACATAAATATGATATAGAGGATACATTAGATCATGATATATCTATTTATTTTCATGAAATAACAGAATTAATTTACGAATATATTATAAAAGGTAAGACTGTACTTGTGCATTGTATGGCAGGTGTAAGTAGGTCTGCGACTATCGTCATTGCTTATTTGATGAGATATGAACATATGAATTTGAAAGAAGCATTGATCTTTGTAAAAGAGAGAAGATTTATTATTTGTCCAAATAGGAATTTTCTTTTCAAGCTGTCGGATTATGAGTATAAAATACATTATTCAAGAAAAACCTCATTTCAAGAAGCAATCAAAATACTAATGACGACGATGTGATTTTCTGCGATGTTTTCTTGATTTTTTATTTTTACGAGTTTTGCGCTTTCTATTAGTATGTCTTTTTCTTCGTTTTCCTCCTGCGTATTCTGGGTAAAAATGAGCGCATCTCTCTCTTGGAGTGGTTCCCATATTATGAAGATCTGGATGATATCTTTCACCTTCTGCTAAACTTCCAGTTTGACAAAAATGTCTAGATGGCAAACTAGGATATTGTGTAGGAGGCATGAAACGAGGTGGGGGAGGTGGAGGCGGTGCAACCATAATATATATATATATATATATATCAAATATATTATTTATGCTATCATCGCAACCTTAATAGGATCGTTATTGTACTATTATATAGTTTAAAATTATATAAAAATAACATGTAATAATATGTTAATGAATACGGAAGAACTTTTAAAGGAAAATAAATTGTTGAGGGAAGAAAATGAAAAATTAATTAAAGAATTAGAAGAAACCAAGGAACATTTGAAAAAATATACGGCTCCTGCATATAAAAAAACGTATTATGAAAATAATAAAGAAGAAATTAAACAAAAAACAAAAGAATATAGACTGACATATCAACCAACAGAAGAACAAAAAAAGAAATGGGCAAGAACAGCATACTTAAATAAAAAGGCGAAAATGCAACAAGAAAAAATTTTGAACCAAAATATTTAGGCGATTATATGTTTTTCTTAGAAAACCATATAAATATTTTCTTAAATATATATAAAATGGAAGATAAACAACCAATTATTGGAGTTTATAAAATAACGAATGCATTGTCTGGTAGGTATTATATTGGGTATTCAACTAATATTGATAGAAGATTTTGCGTTCATCGTAGCAAACTTAAAAAAAATTGTCACGACAATATATTTTTACAAAGAGCTTACAATCTAGATGGTGAAGATAAATTCAAATATGATATAATTCATATATGCGATACAGAAGAAGAAGCTAAAGAAATTGAATTGCAATATTTAACTGATTTAAGTATTCGTGATGTTCTTTATAACTTAAATTACAATAATAGTGGAGGGGATTTAATGACGCATCATCCTGATAAAGAAAAAATTAGAGAAAAAATTTCTAAATCATATAAAGAAACGATTAGTAAAATGACACCAGAAGAAAGAAGAGAAAAATATGGAAAATCTGGAGAAAGAAATGGAATGTATGGAAAAACGCATACAGATGAAGTTAAAAAAAATAATTCTATCGCCAAAACAGGCAATACAAACTTTAAAGGTCGTAACCATACAGAAGAAACAAAACAAAAATTATCTGAGAGTAGAAAAAATAAATATACTGGTGAAGACAATCATTTTTTTGGAAAACATCATTCAGAAGAAACAATAGAAAAAATTAAAGAAAAAAATAAAGGTAGGCTTCCTCCAAATACTATTAAAATTTCAATTGATGGAAATATATATATATCTATTACAGAAGCAGCAAGACAACTCAATAAACCAGCACCAACCATACTATGGCGTCTTAAATCCAAAAATCCTAAATTTGATAATTATAAATATGTTGAAGAAACAACTATGCTATCATCGCAACTTTAATAGGATCATGAGATTGATAATTATTGATTTCAAAGTCTTCCACTTGATAATCATTTATGTTCTCTCTAACTTGCTTTATAGAAACCATAGGAAAAGGAAATGGTTCTCTTGTAATCTGCAATTCAGCTGCCTCAATGGCGTTTTCATAAAGATGAACGTTCCCCATAAAATAAACAAACTCATGCGCTTCTAATCCACAATGTTTTGCCAATAAATGTGTTAAGAATGAATATGATGCGATATTAAAGCTGCTTCCTAAGAAAAAATCACACGATCTCTGATACAAAGCGCAGCTCAATTTATTGCCATCATGCACATTAAACTGACACAAAATATGGCAAGGTGGAAGAGCCATTTGATCTAGCTGACAAGGATTCCAGGCAGACATAACAAGGCGTCGACTCGTTCTCTCTTTGGGATCCTTCAAAGCGTCAATAATTTGTTGTAATTGATCTACACCTTTGTCGCGCTGATCCACCATATTCATAAATTCATCGTCATAATCGGCTACTTTGCCAGTTTTAGGGTCATAAGGCGCGTTAAATCGTCTCCATTGCCAGCCATACAACGGGCCAAGAAGCCCATCTTCATAATGAGATAATCCTCTGCTTTCCATGAATTCTTTAGAAGCATTTGCATCCCAAATATGAACACCTTGGGACTGTAAAATCTTATTATCAGTTTCACCGCGAATAAACCATAATAGCTCTTTCAAACAGGTTTTCCATGCAACCTTTTTCGTGGTTAAAATAGGAATGATCCCGTCTTTAAGAGAGAAACGCATCATATGCCCGAATACAGATCTAGTCTTGCCATTACGCCCAATTTCATCAGTACCTTCTTGCAAAATCTTTCTAAGAAGTTCAATGTATTGATATTCCTCATGCTTCTTTTTTAAAGGGATGCCAGAGAGAAAAACGGGACTAATGCCGAGATTTTTCATTTAATTAAATATTTAGAGGTAATTTTAAATACTTATTATACAATTTTGTTATTTTAATTTCTTTTTATAAAATATGGATAATTCAGACGATTCAAAAAAGAGTTTTTTTAAATATGTTTTCAACTTTGATAATGATTCAAAATGCGAAATGTTGAACTTGTTACAATATACTTTATTGTCTATCATTCCTATTGTCGCCCTCAACAAGGTAATGTCAAAATATGTTCCAGAGGCAGACGATAATAAGAGTAGTGCAGAACTTGCAGCGGAAGTAATCATTCAAATAATCGCAATGTTTTTTGGGTTATTTTTAATCAACCGCGTGGTTACCTTTATTCCTACTTATAGTGAAATAGAATACCCTGAAACATTTAGTATTCATTTTATTGTTTTAGCAGTTCTAATGATTACTCTTAGTTTGCAGACAAAATTGGGTGAGAAGGTGAATATTCTAGTTGAGCGTCTTTATGATTTGTGGAATGGAACAGATAGTGGTGAAAAGAAGAAAAAGAACGGAAAACAATCTACTGTAAAAGTGAGCCAGCCTATTTCCGGTCAGAGTCAAATGATAACACAACCAACTTTTACAGATGGCACGAGTATAAATTCACTACCTCCTACTAGTATGGCAGGGGATGTAGCAATGCAAACCGCAATGGCGCCTCAAATGCCAGATTTTAACGCAATGCATCGTCAAGATACTACTCCTTTGGTGAATGCGGCAACTCCAGGGATGGAAAGCTTTGAAGGTCCTATGGCAGCAAATTCAGTTTTAGGGGGTGGCTCATTTGGATCTTGGTAAAAGCGAAGCGACTGAAAAGCGAAGCGACTGAAAAGCGAAGCGACTGAAAAGCGAAGCGACTGAAAAGCAAAGCGACTGAAAAGCAAAGCGACTGAAAAGCAAAGCGACTGAAAAGCGAAGTGTGTAAAAATTATATTTTTTAGAAACTTAAAAATATAATTATAGCATAAATATAAGATTATAAATGGATGTGGAAAAATTATTAAAAGCATTGGATGATAATGCTAATGAAGGACTATTGGATTTAAATACAAAAAAAATAAGACAAATGAACATAGAGATTTTAAAAGAATTGCATATGTCTCGCGAAGAAACATTGGCAATGATGAATAAACTTAGAGAATACAGATATATAGACGAGATGAATGATCTAAAATATGGAACATACATAAGATGGATACCAATTGATGACCCTGAAAAAATTGTCTTGACGAAAGGAGCCATTTTTTGTGAAATGAAAATTATGGATGACGGTGTAAGACTAGTTTGTAAAACTCCAGGATTTAATTCAAAGCATTTTCAGATTAAACTGGATGAAAATTTAATATTTCAAAAACTAACTACTCAAGAACTTGTATTATTAAACGCGCTTGATCATCTTTCAAAATAAATGCCTAAATAACTAAAATAACTAAAAATGACCAACTATATTATAATTAGTTATTTTTAATTTCCGGACCTTTTTATTTTGCGGGTTTTGTTTTTTTTCATTTTTTTTAATGTAATTTGAGATCCATTTTTGCATTTAAAACGTCCTCGTGTAAAACCCTTTCTATTTAAAATGGTTCGTGTGCATATAGATATGGATTTGGATTCATCGTCTAAACCTACCTTTTTGATACAACGACATAATTTTTGTCCTAATATTTTTTCTGCTTTCTTTTTCAATAAACGTTTTGATTTGGGTATAGGGACTTTGTAAAATTTCAGAATCTTTTCATATTCTTTATCTGTTATTTTAGTTCCCATAAGTTACTAATCTATATATATAAAATATAATTTTTTATAAAATCATTTATTTTGCCTAATTTATAAAATTGCAATAATATAGTATGAAAATAGTAGTATTTGATATGGATGAAACTCTAGGTTATTTTACACAATTTAGTATATTTTGGGAGTGCTTAAATCAATATATGATATTTATGAAAAAGCCAAAACTAACGCAGTTAGAATTCAATTATATTTTAGATTTATATCCGGAATTTTTGAGACCTAACATAGTTGAAATACTTTCTTTTTTGAAACAACAAAAACATACTAGATGCTGTCGTAAAATGATGATATATACAAATAATACAGGGAAAAAAGAATGGGCTCATCATATTACAGGATATTTTGAGAATAAATTAAATTATAAATTATTTGATCAGATTATTGCAGCATTTAAGGTAGATGGAAAGATTATAGAAATATGCCGCACATCCAAGGAAAAAAAACACACCGATTTTATTCGCTGCACTAAATTGCCAATTACGACACATATATGTTATTTGGATGATCATTATTATAAAAATATGGATAATAGGTTTGTTTATTATATACAATTGAAGCCTTATTTTCATGATTTGGATTTTGACATTATGATAAATAAACTATTGAATAGTAAATTCAAGAATACTATAATAAACAAGAGTGAATTCATATTTTTAATGAACCAATATTTGTCTGAATACAAATATGCAACTATTTTAAAAGATCCGGAAGAATTGGAAGTAGAAACGATTACTAGTAAAGAAATAATAAATCAGTTGGAGGACTTTTTTTATCGTGTTAAAAAAAATGTCACAAGACGAAATTTACATAGGTTGAGAAGTAAGACTTCTAAAAGGATTCAATGACATTGCAACATTACGTAATTGTCCTCTAAATGATTCCAACATTTGATTAAGTGCAGTCGTAGTTAGAATAAATATGCCAGCTGAAAATCCTATTTTCTTATCTAAACTAGTGAATTTCACCTCTCTTAGAGGATTAAAACGATAAATTAAAAATAATGACACATACATTTTAGTATATTTGTCAAGAGTAGATAAATATTCTGGCGCGGCAGCGAATAATCCTAAAGCAGCTAAAATGTATAAAAAATATGTACTATATACAACCAAGTCATAAAGAAATTCTTGGTATTCCATTTTTTCGCCCATATTATAAAATGATAATTTTATTTTACAATATAGTAGTGCTTTTTTTTAAGTAGATGAATAAATGTCCAATGTTCTTGCACTAGGGTCTGTCGCATTTGTATATTTTGGCATCCAAAAATAAGGCAATATATGAGCGCAATTGGGAAATGCATTCTCAAAAATACTCCTATAATAATATTTTTCTGTCTCTATAGATGGTTTGTAATCTTCATGTTTATTAAAATTATTTGTGTTTAGTTGAGTTGCAATATGTTCTTGTAAGATTACATATAATGATCGTCCATGAGAACTAACGCCGTCGCTGAAAGCTTCCTTTTTCCTCCAAAGAATGACTTCAGGCAATAGTTCTCCACCTTCATAGTTCAAAAAGTTTTCTCTGTCAAAGCTTTTTCTTAGGATAAATTTTTCACATTTATCAATATTTTTATGATTACGGAAATAAGGAGGGATGGTTAGTACATAATTTACAAATGTCTTGTCCAAAAAGGGGGTGCGTGGTTCAAGACCATGCGAAGATATGGACTTATCTGAACGCAATACATCAAATAGGTAAATATCGTGCAAAAGTCGGCGCGTTTCTTTGTCAAATTCCAAATCATCTGGGCATTTATTCATATACAAATATCCACCAAATAATTCATCTGATCCATCTCCATTAAAAATTACTTTTGCTTCACTATGTTTAGAAATATATTTTCCAATCAGATAATTTCCAATACTTGCTCTCACGGTGGTTGTATCGTAGCTTTCAATATCCTGGATCACTTCCGGAATTGCATTCGCCATTGCTTCTTCCGTTACAATAATTTCAGTATGTTGTGTGTTTAAATAAGTAGCGACAATTTTCGCATATTTAAGATCTTCCGACCCTTTAAGACCAATGCTGTATGTTTCTATTCTATGGTTTGGATTTCTGGAACGATAATAATTATTCACAAGAGCAGCAATAAGACTGCTATCTAACCCGCCTGATAGAAGACATGCGACAGGACGTTCAGTTGCAATACATCGTTTAGTGACAGCCGCATTAAGTAGTGACGAAATATTGTTAAACATATTCATGATAAAAGGTTTTTGAGTATGCTCGTTAAGAATAAGACTTTGGGAAAAGGCCGGAATAAAATAAGGAGCATTAAATGTTTTTTGAACCCAAAAATCGTTATGGGGAAGAATGAATTCACTATATGTTGCAGGTTTAAACTGTATTATTTCTTTGAATACAAAATCCTTATTATAAAAATGTTGTAAGCACTTCAGTTCTGACGCGAATCCATAAATGGTCTTGGTGCTTGCACCTTCTTCCATAAGTGTAACCTGATACAATGGTCTCACCCCAAAAGGGTCGCGTGCTACATACAACTTTTTAGTAGATTCCCTATTATCCAACAAAATAAACGAAAATACTCCGTCCAATGCATTAAGGGTGTATTCCATTCCATAACGAATATACAAATGAATAATTGCCTCGCAATCAGAGTCTGTAACAGGCTCAACTCCAATCATTTTGTAAATTTGTTTGTAGTTATATATTTCACCATTGCATATAAGAGCAACACCATTGATAATCAACGGTTGATTAGATTCATTATTTAGACCATTAATTGCCAAACGGTGAAATCCCATATTCATTTGCGGATAATCGCCGTCAAGAATAGAAAATTCGGGACCTCTATTCATCCCTTTTGAAAACTCGTTAATCATTTCCTCTGGTGAAATAATGGTTCCTTCATAATTTAGAATGGAAAAAATACCACACATATTCAATATATAAAAATTATATAGATAGCTTTAGGTTGTTTTAGAATATAATTCTCTTGCAAAATATTATAAAATAAAATAATATTTAATAATATTAATGATCAACCAAAGATACCCATGTGTTTCGCAAATTCATAAACAAACAAATGAGAGAATATATGACAGAAATATTCCGTCCCAAATGTTGCAGCCTTATATAGATGTTCGCCCGGTGATGACGAAATATTCTTATTTTCCTATTGTGGATCCTAGGAAAGAATTATCTGTAAATCTTATCAATCAGCCCACCTATAATGTGAGCAGGGTTTTTAACCCAGGAAATAGAGAGGCTCCATGGTCCGGCTTCGCAACAAATATAAATACGGAGTCAGAATTGAGAAATCAAATATATGCGCTTCAAAAGTGTAGTCAAGCTGTTTATGTTCCGAATAGTAATAGTGATTTATATACATATGGTTTTAAGCCAAGCCCAACACCTCAAACCCATTCATTGCTTTTTGAACAGTCAAATTTTTGCGATTTTAATCCAAATCCAAATGATCAAGTGATCGGATCCGAGTTATTTAACAATCCTACGCGTGTGCAGGTGCGTGACCTAACAAAATAATGTATTTTTAACTGGCATGCTAGATATAAAACCAAAAAGTATAAAATAAATATTATTGCGATAAAAATAGATATAAAAGTAATAATATTTATTATAATGTCTGAGACATTTGTAAATCAAGTGACACTTGATTGTTTGCTAAATAGAGATTTATTAAATAGTCATTTAAAAAGTAAAATGTGTAAATCGGCCAATAAAAAAGACAAAAAATTTTATCGCAAAAGGATTTATACTTTAGTAAAAGATCTACTTATTGAAAAAGATGCTAGTAACAATTTAAATAGTATAAGTATTCCTCCAGATGTCAAATACGCGTTTGACAATTTTGTGAAAACATGTATCACACATTTCAAAAATACAGATACATGTGATATTATTCAGTCTGATTATCAAAATATTGAAGAAAGTGTTCTTATTGGAAATGATATACCTGAGTTAAATGATGATCATTTAACAAAGGAAGAAGCTGATAAATTGCTAATACGTTCCATTAAACTTCCCGCAAATAATACCTTAGACCACTTTGTCAAGAAGAAGGTAACTGCAAATAAAAAGAAAATGATACTGCCAAAACAGAAAAACATAGATTTAAAGGATCCTTCACTCAAAATGAAGGGGGTTATAGCCAAAGATAAAAAGAAAAATCTGCATAATAAGTATGAAGAAACAAATGACAAAGAAAAACAGGAAACACCGAAGTAATAGAAAACATTTAGGGTTCCAAGGGAAGACGAAAAAGTCACAAATTGAAAGAGCCCAAATAAAAAAAATAAATTGCAGTCCAAAGGATAAGAACGAGATAAATGATTTTACATGTTATACAGATAAATCTCTATATAAACTCCGCGATTTATGGAATGCCCGTCATCCTGACGCAAAAATAGAAACGAATGACCCCAAAGAAATTCATCACAAAATATCTATGTATTTGAGTGATGTTTGTAATAACGAATCATGTTGGTTAAAACAACGCGGTGCATTCGGAAAAGTAAGCAGTGAGATGGAGGATTCATTTGCGCCGGAATGGCCTGAAGAATGGAAGAAAAATCCGAATGAATGGTTATCAAGTGTAGACATTATCAAAGTTATGAAGCAATATGAAAGGGCATACAAGTGTTTTGACTTTATGGGGCCATCCCCGATTGATTTTGATACAAAAACATTATATGGTGAATGTGTTTGGGAAGAATTGTGTAATTTTAACTTGGAAAAACTGGTAAAAGCGGGAAAGACAAAAATAGGAATTATATTTAATACGGATCCTCATGATAAACCAGGACAACACTGGATGAGCATGTTTGTGAATGTGAAAAAGAAACGAATTTTCTTTTTTGATAGTGTTGGCGACCAAATTCCGCCAGAAGTAATGAAGCTTGTAGAGAGAATTCAAGCCCAGGGCTTAAAAATGAATCCAAAGATTAAATTCAAATTTGACCAGAATTATCCAGTAGAACATCAATACGGAAATACTGAATGCGGCATTTATAGTATATTTTTTATTGTGCATATGCTAGAAGATAAGATGACAGATCATTATTTTAAAACGCATATATTGAAGGATGAATATATGCAACAATTCAGGAAAATATATTTTAATGAGAAGCTTTGAGAGAAAAAGTATATAAATAAATTTCTTTAATTATTATTTATATATTAGCAATGTCAGTCAAACAATTTTTAAGCGATGACAATATAAAAATATTGTGGGATTTAATTACAGAAGAAGAATTATTCAAAAACAAACCCAATGATATGAAACGTAATATATCCCAAATGTTTATCAATAATATTGAAGCATTTTATCACGCCGAAAAAATGAGTGCAAAATCACTCGTAGATTTGAATAAAAAATACATGATAGCGATTTTGAATTTTATTAAGCAACTTCCGGCGAGCAAAATACAAAAACCGGAAAAATTATTGGCTCCGCAAGCTTTAACACACGAAGTGTTTCAACAAGAGAAAAGAAGCCAATTTGATAAAGATTACGAAAAAAGACAGAATGAATTTGAGAGTTCCATGTCATTGCCAAAACCCCAGGTGCCTGAATTTTCGGATAAAACAAAGGATGAGCCTCTGAAAAATATGGAAGATATTTTAAAACAAATGACCGCTCAGCGTAATTATGATATTTATAATATAACTAATGCGCAGCAAAATGGTAACCCAGATTTTTTAAAGCCTCTAGAAACCTCTATTAAAAATGAGAAATTGATGCAAAAAGAATTCGCAGAAAGTACATTGTCAAAAAATTTAAAACCAGTAAATACACGACCAGATTTACCAAGAAATAACGAAATCCGATATATTAAAATTGATAATCAAGAATTGGATAAAAATATTATTCAAAATGATGTCATAGAATTGCCTACAGATAGCCCCAAGAAACAACTCACATGGGGAGAAGATCAAGTTTATTATCAAACAAATGATAGTTTTACTTCTAATAATGATTCGGAAGAAGTAGATTTGTTTAAACGGTTGAAAAAACTAACAATTCCAGAGCCTACCACCCCTAATTTTCAAAAACAAATTGATGATTTGAATATGAAAGTAGATGATATAAATGCGAATATTAATATCATATTAGATTTATTGCGCAAAAAAAGTGAAATGGTGTAAAATTATTTATATTTTAAAGTGAGGCGTATCCTCGCTTTACAACACTTGAATAATCTGTTGGTGAAGAAGGCGATCTATACCAGCCATTAATAACCGTCACATATATTTTGTCATCATTTTTTTTCATATTTTCCAATCTAGCATCCAGGGTTTCAGTTGGCAATTTAAAGCATTCATCGCACACCCATTTGTATGTGTGATGCACAAGAAATATACAGCCTTTCTCTTCTCTACTTTGAGCTGCCACAATTTTACAACCGCAAAACAATGTTTTATTAAAATAAATAGCCATTCGTTTAGTTATTTTATAGATTAATTTTTTATATCCATATATGATAAATATATTTTGATTTACATTTTTTCATTTTTTTATTTAATAAAAAAATGAAATGCTTTTTAATAAAATGCAAAGAATAATAACAAGACGAATAAAATGCAGTCAAACGACAAATTACGAACTGAATTGCTCGCCATTTTGTATTTATTCCGACAACATACAAGGAACGTATATTTTTGTACCTTTCTAATTCCCTATAGGAATTGGTTACTCACTCTGAATAGTGATGCGGATTTTTATGATCCGTTCAATATAGAGCGTGTTACTGATTTAAAAAACTTTCTAAAGGATCCGGATGCGATCATTCCACAATATAACTTTGACACGTGTAACGATCATTTACGAATGAAAGAAGCTTTTATTCAAAAACAAACCGGAAATCGTTCATTTCGTTTCACCACCATGGAGGAAGCTTATGCCATTTCTAGTGCGGATTTCTTTACTGAAATAGTAACCGAATTGGAAGATATTTTGATGCGAGTGCCTCCAAATGACTATGAAAACATGAGAGAAAAAAACCGTGAGTTTTATCACGAACTGAATAAAGTAGTATTGAAACCGGAACGCGTTGAAAAAATATCTCGCAGGTTTGGTCTTGAATTCTTTGATTATTTGGATGTGATTATTGCAAATGATTGACATTAAATTTTATTACTGTGTAAAAAATAAATTTTTAGTGGACACAAAAAAAATAAAAAACAAAAAAATTGAAATGCTTTTTTAAACTTCCATGAAAAATAGGCAACGATAAAACATTGATTCAATCAACTTTCTTAAAATGGAGACAACAAATGATTTTGATGACCAGCCAAATTATACACGGTATATACTTCTAGATATTTTGGAGACATTCAGAGAAACTGCAAGATTTGAACATTTCCGTCAATTTTTAACATCGCATATGCGTTGGATATCAGCGCTTCAGTCAGATGCAGATCTATATAACCCGGAGAACAGAGAGCAGCTCACTATATTAAAAAACTTTCTCAAATATCCGGAAGAAAATATGATGCATTTCATAGAACTATTTCAAGAATATATGGAGATTAAACGCAGTTTCAGAAGATATGATAATACAGACGATGATATACATTGTATGGACGCATTCTTTACTGATGTAGTCGCCGAGTTGGAATATATTTTAGATAGGATGCCTCCAACAGATTATGAAAGAATGAAAGAAAACAATAGACAATTTTATCACGACCTTAATAAATACATTTTGAATCCTGATCGCGTTGAAAAAATGGCGGCTGCGCATGAGATTGAATTTATTGACTATATGGATGCGATTTTTGGGGTTGAGGAGTAGATTATTTAGATGCATTTTATTTTTACATTTATTATTTTAACTATAACATTCTTGTCAAAATTTGTGCATTTTTTAACTACATTTATAGTTGAATTATAATATTTTATTATATATTATATAATGAAAATAACATCATTTGATGTGTTTGATACTTTAGTAGGAAGGTTATGTTTTGAGGGACATAACATATTTGATATAATAGAGAATAAAAAATGCCTATCTAATTTTACACCTTTTCTCATTTAAAATGCCCATTTAATATTTTGTAAAACAATATAAAGACAAAATGTTTTGATAACATAAGTAATGGTTTCCTTGATTTTTCCAACTTCACACAATGAATCTTTATGAGTGAGTCCCGAAGACAAACAAATGAGTCTCATAATGAGGAGTGTAGTAAATCACTAAAGCGTCCTTCACCATTGCACTCTCAATGGAAAAAGTTGGACCATCGTAGGTGTAATTCCTACTATTGACTTTACACTTTTTCATTCCCATAAAAAGGGCATTTTAAATGAGAAAAGGTGTAAAAATAAAAGAATAGAATTTGAAAGCCAAACAAAAAATTTTGACGAAACTTACATACTGTTAGAAAAATATTATGGTTTTGGTATGAAAGAAATTAAAAATTTAGAATTAACATTAGAGTTTGATTTATCATTTCCAATTATTGAAAATTTGAACATGGTTCAAACAAATGATATATTAGTTAGTGACATGTATTTGTCACAAGAATTTATAATGAAGTTAATTAATAAGCACAAAATTTTAGAAAATAAATTGTATGTAACATATTCCGGCAAAAGCGATAACTCTTTTTGGAAAAATAAAGAAATTGTTTCAAAAATAAATTTACATTACGGAGACAATTATATAAGTGATTATAAAAATCCAATCGCTAACAATATTAATGCAATTCATGTGAATAATGTTGGTTTAAATTCAGTAGAAAAGGATATATTAAAAATAAATAAATATTTAGCATACTCTATAAGAGCATTACGGTTATCTGTTTCTTATCATAATGAATTAACTGTACCATTTTTTGAATATGTCTTACCGTTTATACTTATTGTTTGCTTAAATATTAAAAATATATGCAAAAAAAATAACATAGAAACTATTATATTTTTATCTCGCGATGGATATTGGTTTCATGAATTTTATAATATTTTATTTCCATCAGATAAAACTGAATATTTATATTTCAGCCGTTTATTAGTTAAAAATAATAAAGACATTGTAGTAAATAAAATAAATTCTATAATAGGAAAAAAATTTGTTTTTGATTTGCAAGGTTCTGGAAGAACATTTAATAGTTTAAATCTTAATGATTGTTATTATTTCATGTGTTTTTTATCACATGATTCATATATTAAAAATTATTTATATAAACATACATCAGAAATATCTAACATAAAAACTGTTATAGAAGATTTATTATTAGCGCCTCATGGAAGTGCATCAAATTATGATAAAAATGGAACAATTCATTTACTTGACCCTGAACATAATGTACAATTATTTAGAAGTTATTTTGAAGGTGCAAAATTGTTCAAAAAATATTGGTCATTATTAAATAAATATATAAATTTTGACATAAATTATAATGAATTGGAGAATGTTACAAAAATATTTTTTAACGACATTAATTACCAAATTAAATTAGTTAATATAGTAAAATCTTTAATTAATCATGTTGATAATCATACCGAAAATTATCAAGGAAAACAACTTAAATTTTATTCTCAAATTGAGCAAGACAAATATTTTATAGAAAATATAATAAAATATAAGCAAAACGGTGTTTTTATAGAAATTGGCGGCTATGATGGAATAACTGGAAGCAATACTTATTTTCTAGAAAAAAATTTATATTGGGATGGAATAATAGTAGAATGTAACCCAAATTTAGTAGAAAAATGTAAAGCAAATAGAAATTGTTATATGTGTGATAAAGCATTATATAAAAAAGACAATGATTTGGTTTGTTTTATAATCCCTATGGGCGACGAAATACTTGGAGGAAAAGAGCAACTTGGTGCAATTAAAGAAGACATAAAGCCTGAAAGTATTGTTGCATTTGAAAAATCATATAGAACAAAAAATGAAATTTATGTAAAGACAATTAATATAAATACATTACTAAGTGAAAGAAATATATATTCAATAGATTATGTATCAATTGATGTAGAAGGAGCAGAATATTCAATTTTAGAAACATGGGATTTCAATAGGCATAAAGTTAAATTTTTGACAGTTGAACATGGAAATATTACTAGCTATAAAAATAAAATTAATAATTTATTAACATCTAAGGGCTTTAAATTACACAGACATAATAAGTGGGATGATGAATATATATATAATAATTATAACTAATAAACAACAAGTCAATAATTTTATAAATGTCTAAAATAAAATTATTAAATAGAAACCTTGATTATTTCAACATCATCCTGCAAATTTATTCTCTCTAAAATAGTGTATTCTAAATTATTTAATCCGCTTCTCATTATATGATTGTATTGTTCTTCCCTATTAATTTCATGAAACATGCTATATTCAAAATGAGTTCTTTGTGAAAAATTATTATCTCTTTTCCTGTCATCTATATTGTTAAATCTATTAAACATACTTGTTGCTTCTTTTGAATTTGAAAAAATATTATAATGAATATTCATCCCAAAATGTTTTGCTCTATTGTATAATGCCCTATCTTCAACTCCCCATCCCCAGTAATTATTTGGAAATCCATTTATTTTTTTGATTATTTCATTAGATATTTTAATAATTCCTCCTAATGTCATACAAGGCGATGAAAAAATACCAACCACTTCATTATTATTCGGAACAATTTTGTATAAATGAATTGTTTTTTCATATGGATTTACATCAACATCATGAGTTATAAAATAATTGGTTTTGTCCATATATTCTTTGAAACCAACATTTAATATTTTTCCCCTATTAAATAATTTACCTTCTTCTTGTTCTATAATTGATAATTTTGAATTGGGTAAATTTTGTTTCAATAATGGCCATGAATTTTGCAAAAAATAATCAAGATGTTCCTTCCTATTTCTATAAGGAATAAGTATCACACAATCAAACATTTAATATAATATATATATTTAAAATGTAAATAATTTTCTAAAATTATATCTAAACAACCAATTGTTTGAAGACTTGTTCGCCGCGTTCATTAATCTCTAATGTTCCTATTTGAACAGGCATAATTCCAGAATTCTCTAATGCTTGCATATAACTTGCTTTATCATAAATATTCAATACCTTTGGACTAATACGACGATAAACATATTCAATACCATTAAGAGTTATTGGTTTTCCTACCCACTCTATTTTCTGTTTATTGGCCATAACAGTAATATCACTTTGTTGCTCTGCATAATCAGGAACATAGGAAAATTTCTGATTGGTTGGATCGCCAAAATTCATGCAATTGCCATTAGAATAAATATAGCAATCAAATGATGATTCTTTAATGGCATCCGTCAATTGTCTCGTCAAATTAGCTTTGATTTCTGATATTTCATATAAATATTGGTCACTTGTAAAAGGAACCTTGGGGGTAGCCTTACTCAAATCATGACGCTTCAATTCAATAGCATCATCGGATTTAATTTGCGCCTCTGAAAATATCATTAAATAAACAAATACCTCCACGGTTTGCAATGCCTGAGGAAGTGCCTTATGACTGCAAATACGTCTTGCACGACCGATTACCTGTTCTAAACGCACAGGATGCCAATATGGCTCTGTAATATGGACATATCTAGTATTTTTTAAATTAATGCCCTCAGAACCAGAGGATGTAATCATAAGGACCTTGATAATTTCACCCATGTTATTGTTATTGGCGATTTTTTTCAATTCATTGGCAATATTAGTAGGAATATATTCCCAATCACCGTTGTAAATATTTCTGATAATTTCCTTTTCTTCTGCGGTTTCTGTGCCCGTATAAAGAGCGTATGTCGGCTTACCGAGGTCTTCATCGGGAATATTTATTTTCCAATTGCCCGTTGCATCCTGTTTTATTTTGAAACGCGCGAACCCATTTTTATTTAATACAAGACTTAAAAGACCAATTCCTTCTGCTGTTCTAAACTGGCTATACACTAAGTGAAGACCTATATATTCTGGATCTTTAATATTTTCCAGTATGTGTAAAAACTTAGGGCTATAGGTTTGTAAGGCTTCAGGTGTTAAAAAATCATTCGCATGGGTTTCAATATTATTAATAGCATTTTGAAGTCGCTCTTTATAATCGGTGCCTCCGATTTCATCTAGAATTTGGTCGCCTTCTATTTCACCTTCCTCTTCATTACTGACATCTTTTGCCGTCTCCGCCTTTAGAAGATCCTTAAATAAGGTTTCATCTTGGTCACCTTCTTTTCTCTCTTCGCCTTCTTCTCCTCTCTTCAATTCACCTTGAATATTTACCTTCTTTGCTGGCGTAGGACGATCCGGAATGGCAAAATTACATAATAAACGCGAAAAAATACGATGTGTGGAAGTAGGTTCATAATCGTCCTTTAATCCAGGCTTCTTTCTTTGTTTTTCCATTTTTCTCTCTATGCGACGAAATCCTTCGTATAATTTAAATTGAACATCACTCATAGGTATTCTCACAATATGATAATCTACTCCAAGCAATTTATTAAAACGAGGTAATAGATTTTCCTGAGCGCTTCTGAAATAAGAAGATAATCCTATAATTCTTCTTTTGAGTGCATCTACATTTTTTAACTTTTTAGTGACACTATCAATATATTGACCTTCAAATAATTCAAACGTATCCGGAAGTGCTTTTTTATTGCGAATTTTAATGCTTTGAGGAATGACTTCAATATCATTTCTATTTAAAATACTTATTATTCTGCGTTCAAAATCGTCGTCACTTATGTAATCTGTATCAATTTCTTGTGTGCCTGTTTCTGTTTTTTTCACATTACTAACGCCCTGATAACCAATATCCTTTTTGATTTTATTTTTAAACCCAAATGGGTTACGTGTGATAGTGAGTATTTTGCTTGAAGGAGAATAATCAAGATAGTCAAGGCTTTTCTCTCCTAATAAGAGTTCAGAGAGAGAATTTTTGTCTATTTTTTTTGTTGTCTTGACATCAAGTTGTATGTACCATGTTTTGATGTAGCCTCGTAAAATATTAAAAAGAATGCCAAACTCATTTGGATAATTAATGACAGGTGTTCCAGAAAGAAGAACAATACGAGCATTTTTAGCACTCAACAAATATTCATATAATTTGGTAGCCATATATTTTGCAGGTAATTCTTTCTCTCCACGTTCATCTTCTTGGACATCCTTTTCTTTTTTAATTTTATTGACAATGCGACTGATCAAATTGTGTGCTTCGTCAATAATCACCACCGAATTATCAAACAAATTTCTAGTGAAATCATTTGTCATCTCTTTCAATCGTGACATGCGGAGACCGTTATAATTTATAAACGTATATTTGTTGCGTATCATTTCATCTAACTGATCATCCAATGTTTTTTTATCATTAGTGGTTAATTCTTCATAATTGGATGGTTTTTTAATATTAATAAACCAAGCGCCACGTTGTCTTCGTATATATTCCATAGGCAAATTTAAAACAACCGATATTGTTTTAAGAGCATCTGGATTATCATCAATGGATATCCACTCCCAATATTGATTTTTCTTGTATAAAAGATCACCGCATTTTTTCAATTCCTCCATATAATTTCTTCTCAAAGATGCAGGTGTCATAATAATAATTCTCTTTGCATCCTTCATACCTTCCGCAATCGCAATAGAGGTACATGTTTTACCTGATCCAAGCCCGTGATATAAAAGAAGCCCACGATAAGGAGTATATAAATTCATATAGTCTCGCACAATCTTCTGGTGAGTAAGGAGAGAGAATGAAGTATTTGTTTTGCCAATAGTATCACATGAAATGTTTTCTTCTTTGTCTTGTATCTCACGACGATAAGGTTCAAATAAAGAATTAATAAAGTTTATAAAAATCTCACGATTGTTCATATAATAACTAGAAACACGTATATTAACTGGCAGACCCTTTTTAGGCAAACGTTGTTGGATGGCGGTGTCACCAACTTCAACAAGGACCTCGGGACCAAGTACGGCGACCCCTTTTTCTACCTTTTTTGTTTTTCTCTCTTTCTTTCTAGGAGCTGCTATAATTTCTTCTTCCTCTTCTTCTACAATTATTTTGGGTTGTTTTTTAGGAATAATGATTTCCTTTTCTTCGTCATCATCTTCAATAATGATTCTCTGGACTTGTTTCGCCTTTTTTGCCTTTTTCACTTGAGGCGCTGGAATCGGTTCGTCTTGCTCTTTTTCTTCTAACAAAGGTTTCATGGTTACCTTTCGTTTCTTATTTTCAGCAAGTTTTTGCATGAGAGCGGCGCGGTCAAAACCTTGATCAGTAGCATCAATAATAACCATTTTTTGCTTTGGTTCTCTCTCTTCTTCTTCCTCGCCGACTTCAACTTCAAGATCCGCGGAATCTGGTTCGGACTTTTCTTCTCCTATTTCTAGCTCAATAACCGGACCCTCCATTTTTTTACTCGTTTTTCTCTTTTTCTCTCCTTTTATAACAACACGAACCTTTTCTCTTTCTTGAACGGTTGGTTTCACCATCATTTTTTGTTTTAATTTGTCTAAAGGATTCATCACTTATATAATTTGAATATATAAATTTTTATGGTTTTACAAATTTATATATTATTATTTAGCAGCATATAATATATGGAAGTGAAATACAACAATAAAATTATATATTTTAATGATTTTTTAACACCTTTGCAGGCCAAAAATAAGCCGGAAATTGTATTACAATATATTGGATACGACGATTATATTCTTATCATGTATGATCCTGATACAACCCATGGTACTCATTGGCATTGGATTGCAAAGTATGATAATCTTAAACCAAGCGATACATTACTTGAATATAAAGGGCCTAACCCTCCGGATGATAAGACACATCGTTATATTTTTGAGTTATATCAGGCAAACAAAAATAAGTCTTATGGTCCCATAAAAGAGAGAAATATGACTTTGGGAAAAGGAAAAGATTTTTTAGGTCTGTCCGGTGAGCCAGTATTAGTATTTCAATTTTTAAGCAAGAAAATGATAGGTGGAAGAACTAAATCTTATAGAAAAATGCGATCTAAACATATCAGAAGACGTAACAAGAAATATACAAAACGACGACGCCATTAGACTTGAATGTCTGTATCCGTCCCTAAATCCAAATATTTAATGGCTTCGTTACATGCGATCTGTTCTGCCTTGCGTTTAATCTTATGTTGTCCCTCACCCATGAAGATAAATGCCTTTCCATTTTCTGTTACATAATCTTGCACCGCCTTGAAATTTTTGAAAAAAGACATATCTACCGCATCTGCGTGGGTCAAATGATAAATGGGCTGACCCAGACACAAATAGACCCCCATACGGTAACCCAATTCGGTGTCATGTTCAATCTCCAAATAATGAGGCGTTACCTTGAACTCCTTCTGTACCTTGACTTGGAAAATATTCTTATAGTTATCATCATTTTTAATAAGCGCAATCCAATCAATATGCCTCTCAAAAATATTCTCAATGAATTTTTGCGCCATTTGGAAACCAGGCCCCGTGACAAACATTTGCGAAAACCAGCTTTCACTATCCTTCACAGGTATTTTATTAAAATCCAAAAACATGGCGCCAATAAAGGCCTCAAAAAGACATCCTAGTTTTTTCAAGTTAGTGCGTATTTTCTTTTCTTCGGCATGTTTAGATAAGATCAACCATTTTTGAAGCCCCATTTCTAGCGCGATTTTTCCAATAGCTTCATTTTTAACAATCGCAATTTTCTTTTCTGTCATGAAGCCTTCATTCTCTTTGGGAAAACGCCGGTATAAATAATATTTTGTGACGAGTTCTAAGACGCCATCGCCCAAAAATTCCAAACGTTCATTTGATTTGCTTTTGAGCGGCATACAATCCGGAGGGCGTTCTACTACAGTAATATTTTGCTGCATATTTTCAAATTGAGGGCGTTTCGTATAAGAACGATGTACAAATGCGCGCTTATAAAGTTCCATATTATGAACAGTGGTAGGAATATCATATTTGGTAAGAATACATTGAACGTCGTTTAATGTAATCTCTACATTGAGTGGGTTATAAGGATTGAAAATCAGACCTTCATCTGACTTGATGATGTCATCGTCACGAGCAATATCTTTCTCCGTCATTTTATATGAGCATAATGAGATGTTTTTATATTGTTTTGGAAAAACAATATTAGAATAAAATAGATTATGTATATAATGATTGCATTAAAAAGGACATAAAAATAAAATTTTACCGTTATACATTGATGAATGATGTTAATTTTTTAAATAGTAAAATATCATTGTTCCATTTTGAAGATGATACTTTTAGACCTGTTATTATAGATTTAGAGACAGACATTGAATATATTACACCTTTGCACATTTAAAACGCCGACTTTTAAATATGCTAATTATTTATAATTTTTTAATGTTTTTCTCCTATTTGAAGGGTTCTTATGATATTTTTCAGTTCTATTATAAGTTCCTTTAATTA
>Ga0194129_10002033_pt1 | contig 31339 bp, 27 predicted proteins | sample TA2KigCa35mmetaG_FD_150862 | JGI IMG/M metagenome (GOLD analysis project Ga0194129, IMG submission 150862) | Freshwater microbial communities from Lake Tanganyika, Tanzania - TA2015038 Kigoma Deep Cast 35m | ecosystem: Environmental > Aquatic > Freshwater > Lake | place: Tanzania: Lake...
GCCAATCTCTACTTTTTTTCCTCAGGCAAAACTCAGCTATGTTGAGAATTTACTTGCTCCCAAGTGTTCTCTTTCCATCGTTGAAGAAGGAGATCTTACTAACAGCGGAACAACTTACTCGCATGCCGAGTTAGTTGATGCGATTTCGCGGATCGAATGCTTCTTTGCAAAAGCTGGTTTAGTTGAGAGTGATTGCGCAGTATCAATTTCGCCGATTGGATTTGAAGTACTCGCGTTCGTGCTGGCAGGTTTCGATTTCGGGGCAATAATGGCTGGAGCTTCACCTGAGTTCGGCGATAGCGCAATAATCTCTCGATTCGAGCAACTTCAACCGAAGGTTTTAATCGCCACATCTGAATATCAATGGAATGGAAAATCATTTAATCGAAAAGAGACCATTGAAAATGTTCTGAGCGCCATTCCATCAATTAAAAATGTAATTATGGTGGGTAAGAAGTCTGATGTAATTGCTGGACCGGGCGTTCAGGTAACTTACTGGGATGAATTGATTCAATCGCGCGGGCTAGCTTTCACACGAAGAAGCTTTGACCATCCGGCTTATGTGCTCTTCACTTCCGGAACCACTGGGGTTCCGAAAGGTTTGATTCATCGCGCTGGGGGAGTTTTGCTCAAGCATGCGGTTGAACAGCGACTCCATTGTGATATCAGACCTGGTGATCGAGTCTGCTTCTATTCAACAACTGGATGGATGATGTGGAATTGGTCTATCTCAATCCTTGCTACGGGTGCAGACCTTGTTCTCTTCGATGGTTCCCCCAACTACCCAGATGTGTTGCGACTGTTTCATTTTGCCCAAGCACAACAACTTACTCATTTGGGATTATCTGCACGCTTACTTGATGTAATCCGAGAATCTGGGCGCTCTATCAAGGAAGTTGGGGATTTAGCAAAACTTCGAACAATCATGGTTACAGGCTCACCTTTGTCGGCAAGCACTGCAGCATGGGTTTTAGAGCAATTCGATGGCCAAATCTTTCTAGCACCCTTCTCGGGTGGAACAGATATTGCTGGCAGCTTCGTAGGTCCATATCCGAACCTTCCCTATCACCCTGGTGAGATGCAAGGTCCACTACTGGGCATGGATGTTGATATCGTCGATCAATCCGGGCGCTCCTGTGAAAGTGGTGAACTGGGAGAACTGGTGTGCAGAAGTCCATTTCCCAGTGTGCCTCTTGGTATCTGGGGTGACAGAGAAAATGCCCGGGTTAATGCGACCTACTTTCATACTTGGCCACGAGTCTGGGTTCACGGCGATCTTGCTTCAAAAACGGAATTTGGTGGCGTCATCATTCATGGACGTTCTGATGCGACGTTAAATATTTCGGGCGTTCGTATTGGAACGGGAGAGATTTACTCCGCGCTTGATGATGTTACTGAAATATCCGGCGCTTTGGCGATTGCTCAACCGTGGAATGGTGACCAGCGGATACTCCTTTTTCTCATCTCAACCGATACATCAGAGGAATTTATTCAACGCCTCAAATCGCAGATTCGCGCGAAAACTTCACCGCGCCATGTGCCGCAAGTCATCAATTTTGTCTCTGATTTGCCCAGAACTTTCAATGGAAAGTTGGCTGAAATAGCGGTTACTGACTTGGCAAATAATCGACCTGTGCGCAATCTTGCCTCCCTTGCCAACCCGGAGTGCCTCGAAGAATTATCAAGGTTTCTCCTCAAAAGCCCTTGACCAGCCCTGATGAGGAAACCTACCGTTCTCTACTACGACCGGTAGGAGCAAGATGACAGAGAACGTAGCCGCATCTTCGGTTCGAACTGGGCTTAATGCTGTCAAAAGAATAAATGAGGGTGAAGAGGCAAGCGCCTACTTTCAGTCATCCCATTTGAAATGGTTGATCGAGTGGCTATCCAAATTAGGACATGGCGCCCCTGATGCTCGTATGTTGCAAACTTTAATTTTGCGAAGCCCTTCTCATCTCGGCTTGCGTGCAATCTCAATCATGATTATCGACGAGAACGACAATGCCCGAAACTTTGCGGCGCACGGATATCCAGCGGATGCGATCAAATTGCAGAACATGTATACGACAATTGAAGAAAAGTTACCTTCTGTCGATGCTATGTTAACCGGCAAAGCGGTATTTCTAAAGAGTCGCGAACAGCTAGAAAGCTACAGCAGCTATCTTCGTGCATGGGTTTCGTACATCCCGTGGATGAATTCCCTTATGGCTTTCCCTCTGGTTGACAACGAACGTCTTCGAGGTTCAGTAGTGTGGGCATTCGACAATGACAATGCCCAAGATGATTTCGGTGTTCAACTCTTCACTGGCTTAACTCTGATAATCCAGTCGATGATGGTGGGAGAATTTGCCGACTTGCGCGCAGGGAATTCAATTAGTCTAGCAAAATTACCAGCCAAGAATGACAGCGCTGAGTTGCGAGATAAGTATCACATGTCTGCTCGACAGGTTCGAATTGCTGAGATGATTGCAGATGGTGCGACAAATCGCGAAATAGCCCAAACCTTAAATTTCAGCGAATCAACAGCTCGATACGAGACTATTAAAATCTACGAGCGGTTACAGGTGAAGAATCGGGCGCAAGCAGCGTCGATGATTCGTCGATACCTCTCCGCAGATTAGCTCTGGAGTCGAAGGACTTTTCCAGGTTTTCTTCCGGAATGCTCACCATTTTCAACGACTATCTCGCCATTGACTAGTACATGCGAGATTCCTTCAGGATATTGATGAGGTTGCTCATAAGTTGCCTTATCAAGAATCGTCCGAGGATTGAAGATCACTAGGTCAGCTTGGTAACCATCTTTGATTAGACCACGATCAGTTAATCGAAGCTTTTTAGCGGGAGCGCTCGAACTTATTTGGATTGCTCGCTCGAGTGAAATTCCCCCCTCGCCGACGTAGCGCTTAAGTACACGTGGGAATGTGCCATAAGAACGTGGATGTGGCACCCCAACACCCGTGGGCCCGAGTGGGTCTAGTGAGAGTCCATCAGAACCAACCATCGCAAGCGGATGTGCAAAAACTGTGCGAACGTCGATTTCATCTCGTCCGAATGCCACGATCACCAGAGAATGGCCCATCTCCGAGAGTAGATGTAGCGCTAGGTCATCAGGCTCAGTATCCGTCTCCTGGGCTATCTCTGGAATTCGTTTGGCAATCATCGAGGTAAATTCTGGGAGGACCGACGCGATTTGATAATTCTCCCAATTGATGTTGACTTCTTTCCAGCGCTTCTTTACTTCACGACGAACCCCAGGATCCTTTAATCGGACTCGCATCTGAGCATCGCCACCTTCTTGTGCCCAATCAGGAAGAATTTGGCTAAGTGGACAGGATCCAGCGATATATGGATAGACATCGGCGTTGATTTCACAACCACCTGCATTCGCCTCTTCAATAGCGACGAGCGCCTCTTTCACCATTCCCCAGTTCTTTTCGCCCACGACCACAAGGTGACTTACCTGCATGCGTGCTCCGGATTTTTGTGCGACTCGAATGACCTCTTGAATCGAGTGCATTAGGTTTCCTGCGTACTCCCGCATATGAACCGCAAAGATGCCATCGAATTCAGCGACTACCTCGCCTAGAGCTACTAACTCTTCCTCTGATGCGTAAGAAACTGGAGTGAGATTTAATCCAGTGGAGAAGCCAAACGCTCCAGCTGACATGTTCTCGCGGAGTAATTCCTGCATTTGCTTTATCTTTTCAGGTGTGGCGACCTTCTCACCAAAACCTGCCACGGCGGTGTGGATGGGAATATGGCCAATCAAAGAAGCAACATTCAGAGAGATGCCCGACTGATCTAACGTCCCAAGAAAACCTGCCTGATCGTGCCAACTCCAGTCGATAGCGGGATCAACATCGATAAAAGCTAACCCTGAGCGAAGTGGATTTGCCCGATCACTATAGGGATTGGGCGCGACTCCATAGCCACAGTTACCGATTACCTCGGTAGTTACCCCCTGGCGAATTTTGCTCTCTGCTAACGGATTTGAAAGTAGTGTGAGATCAGAGTGGGTGTGAATATCTACAAAACCTGGAGCAATTACTTGACCCGTAATATCGATTGATCGTGTTGCTTCGGGAGTTTTATCAGTTATTGAGATCTGCCCCAATTTAATTCCAACATTGCCTCGTCGCAGTGGAGAACCAGAGCCATCGGCTATGAGTCCTCCACTGAAAAGAAAGTCCAACATTATTCTTTGATTCTGAAAATCGCGTCGACTTCAACAGGGGAATTCAACGGTAGGGATTTGACACCGATAGCGGTACGAGTGTGCTTGCCTCGCTCGTCACCAAAGACATTGAGGATTACTTGGCTTGCCCCATGTGCGACTAGGTGCTGATCTGAGAATCCATCTGCGCTCGATACGTAAACCCCGAGCCGGACTACATATTCAATCCGATCGAGTGAGCCAAGCTCTTTTTGTACTGACTTAAGAACGTTTATGGCGCACTGCCATGCACACTCTTGGGCGAGCTTCATATTAACTTCCTTGCCCACCAGTCCAGTTGCGAGCATTTGATCGCCTCGTTTGGCAACTTGTCCTGATGCATAGAAATTGCGATCCATGAATTGGATTGGCAAAAGCGAGATATTGAATGGAGCATCTGGGCTCTTGCTCAATGCTTCTAGGTTCTCATCGGGATTCACAGATAAACCTTTCTAGTGGAAGTTTTATAGATACCAACGGACTCCGTTGGTGCTTGGAGCTAATACTATGCCCCACTTCGTGAGAGGTAAAGTAGGGATTTCACATTTTATCGAGCGTAAATGTGAGAGTGACGCCCTTCCCAAACTGTTTACTCTTCCTTATGCTTTTGGCATGTCAATCAAAGACGCGATCAGTCGTGATGACCTTGTCAGCCTTGCGAGAAAAGTGGCAAGTTTTAAGAGTGATGTAGATAACGAAGGTGAGTTGGCAGCCTTCTTGGCAAGTAGATTGCGCCATCAAGGCATTGAAGTTCACGATGAAGATGTTGTTGTAGGACGACCAAATGTTATTGCAACTGTTCGCGGGCACGACTCAGGTCAATTGCCATTAGTACTTAACGCGCACATGGATGGCGCCTATCACCTCACGGGTTGGAGCGGTGATCCACTTGAAGGGTGGATTGAGGGAGACAAACTCTTTGGAGCGGCTATTTCCGATATGAAGGGTGGGTTAGCTTCAATGGTTGCTGCAATTGAGGCAGCCGCCAGACGGAAAGATTTGCCGCGCGATCTCATTCTCCAGGCGGTGATGCACCATGACACGGTCGGCTTAGGGGCCAAATATGTACTTGCCTCAGAAGGTCCTTATGAAGGTTATGGAATCAACGGGGAGCCCTCGAACATGAAGGTTTACTACGCTCACGGTGGTGCAGTGAAATTCAAGATCACTGTGCGCGGGCAGGCAGCACATGTCTCCCGCATTGAGGATGGCGTTGATGCGCTGCAAGCGGCAGTCTCGCTCTATCAAAAAATTAGCGCAATGAGTCCGACGGGTAAGCGGATCGAAGATTTACCTGATTTGCCCTCCGTTTTTGTGGGAATACTCAACGGTGGCTTTGCGGCTGGCTGTGTCGCGCCCACTGCGGAACTTTATGGAGATATTCGCACTCTTCCCGACATGAACCGCAGAACAGTCTATTCCGACTTGGCGCAGATTATCGACGAGAACCGAGTTTCTGGTTGTGAGTATGAAATCAAGATTACTGCCGCACAGAAAGGGCTACTAGGAAAACCACAATCAACAATAATTACGGCGTTAGATGGGGCATTCCGTAAAGTTCGCAATCAGAGCGCAGAGATATCCAAGTCATTGCCCACCCAAGCTTTCGTGACCGATGGTGCTGACATGGCCGCTGCAGGGCTCGAGACAGTTGTTCTGGGTCCTGGGGATTGGAAATACGCACCGGATGAGTTCATTTCAATAACCGATATGCAAGATGCTGCGCTAATCTATCTACAAACAGCTTACGAACTCCCGTTAAGGTAGCGCATGCTTCTTGGATATGTAAGTGACGAGATGTTTGTGGCAATCGCGGATGCACAAGTTGAGTTTTGTTCTGCAGATAAGAGTCAAGCTTTTCTATTCAGATCAACTCCGTCAGGCGCTATTCATGGCGAAATTCCGCCAGGGGAGTATGACGTTGCAATCTCACATCCGGCTCATGGCTCCAAATTAAGTAAATACACAAATGATGTTAAGGCTAAACCAAAGCAATTTCGATTGATGTCAAAGAAGTTAACTGGTTATATCTGGCCGAAATGGAGTCGCTCTGGAGAGAAGGCCGAGATTCGGTTCAGCTCTCACGAGGTGATTGATGTTTCACTGTGGCGACTGGGTTGGGAAGTAGAACATGTACGTGAGATTGGTCGGTTCGAACCCTTTGCCCCTCTAGGTGATTCGCAAACTCTGCCCGACGGCGATATCGCACAGAGTGGGGTGGGCTGGAATCACGAGCGTTTTCCCTTTTGGCCCGACTTAGATGCGCGAACTTTGGTAGCTCCAGAAACTAGCGGCCTGTATTACATTCAATTAAAAGGGTGCTCTGGTGAAACATTTACTTTTCCTTGGATTGTTGCCCCTCATGCCCCGAAAGCAGAAATTGCACTCTTGACCTCGAATATCTGCTGGAATGCCTATAACGATTGGGGCGGTCGGAGTAATTACGTTGCAGCAGATAAGTTGCCAGATGCGCCAACTATCTCGGTAACCCAAGAATCACCATGGTTCAGACCAACTGGAGCGGTCTGGTGGGTAAACAATACTTTCGAGCCACTCTCTTTCGATCGTCCCGAACCAATCAATAACATTGATCTCACTGAATCAATCACTGATCCGATAAAGAAGATTGGTTCTGAGCACCTGGTTGCGGGTGAATGGCGCTTACTTGGATGGATGGAACGTGAGGGTTTAGCGCACGACCTGTATTCGGAAAATCAATTGCATGATGGCACATTAAACCTAGATGACTACTTGGTCGTAGTGCTCAGCACTCATCCGGAGTACTGGACCATCACGATGTATGAAAAATTGAAGGCTTGGGTAAATCAAGGCGGAAAATTACTTTATTTAGGTGGAAACGGCATCAATTGCAGCGTAGAGCTTCACGACGATGCCATGACTGTCTACGACATGGATCTCTCCGATTGGTTACCGCACCGCGCGTACACCGGAGAGGGTGCTCTCATACCGAGTCGCTTTGGACTCCGGCACGAAACTGAAAGCACTCTGTTAGGTGTGGTGATGAGCTTTGCCGGCATGGGAACTGGCGCCCCGTACGAAGTGCTTGAACCAGAGCATCCAATTTTTGCAGGCACGTTGCTAAAGAAAGGTGAGCACTTCGGATTTCAAACTCTAGCAGTGCGTTGTCCGGGTGGCGCTTCTGGACATGAAACGGACAAAATCAATGCCTCCCGCCCAGCAAATATTCGATTGCTTGCGCGTGGAATCAACGGACCAGGTGCTGGAGCAGATTTAGTGACCTACACAACTCCTGCAGGTGGTTTGGTTATCAGCGTTGGATCGATCAACTGGGGAGCTGGATTACCTATTGATGACACGCTCTCGACAATCACTCGGAATATGTTCGCGCTCGCACTTGGCACAGGGACCTTACCCAAATAATTAGCGCTTTTGTTGAATCTGCTTCTAGCCTAAATGTTTAATGAGTGAGAAACTCCCCTCATGAATAAATCCATCAATGCCACCATTACAAAAATCGAGACTGTCGCGGTAAGTCCAGTAGTTCATCCCTTCTTGGTTGTTCAGGGGGCAAGCGGTACCCACGACAGATCTGATTTTCTTATCGTGCGGATCACCACCTCCGCGGGAGTTACGGGAATTGGTGAGGTGAGTGGAACTTTGGGTTGGAGCGGTGAAGATAGCGGTACAGCTGAGCATGCAATCCGACATGCCATTGCACCTAAGTTGATTGGCCAACCCTTGGCACCTGTCGAAGGGTTACAGGCTTTGATGGAGATTGCTCTCGCTGCTAGTCCATTTACAAAGGCAGGAGTCGCAACCGCGCTCTGGGATGCGTATGCCCGAACACTTGAGATCTCAATGGCAGAGGCACTTGGCGGAGCGATTCGAAAAACCATTCCAATCAAGTTCTCACTTAGTGGTAATAAAGATCGAATCAAACAAGTTTTTGAGACAGCGACAAAAATGGGTTTTCATGCCTTTAAACTCAAAATAGGTAAGGATCCCGTTGATGATGGGGCTCGATTTGCATTTGCCCGTAAATTAGTTGGTGAGCACACTTTCCTGGGGACAGATGCAAATACCGGATATCGCCGCAGCGAGGCGCGCCTTGCAGTGGAATTGATGCGCCCGCACAAACCTGCATTTCTTGAGCAGCCAGTTGCGGCTGGAGATCTACAAGGCATGCACGAATTAAAGGAATTGGGAATCCCAGTAGTTGCCGATGAGTCAGTTTTTCGGTTGGAGGACTTGGTAGCAGTTCTTCGCGCAGATGCAGCTGACGTTATGAGTATTTACGTGGGCAAGAGTGGTGGACCGAATAAAGCCGTTCAGATGGGTCGAATTGCCGATGCCTTTGGCCTAGATTCCGTTATCGGATCTAATGGTGAATCAGGAGTTGGTGCGGCAGCGCAGTTACAGGTCGCAGCGGCGATACCCGGATTATCCATGCGCTTTCCTTCAGATATCATTGGGGAGTATTACTATTCCGATGGCATCTTGGAGAAGCCACTCGATAGCGATGGAAAAGTAGTTCGGTTGCCGGATGCTCCTGGTTTAGGCGTTGCGCTCAAACCGGAGATAGCAGCCAAATTTACTGAGATCTAAAGAGAAAAACCTTGGCTCCCTACCGCCCGAGCATTCATTCTCCGATCACGAAGATTGAGACCTTATCGATCTCACCCGAAGTTCATCCCTCGTTAGTTGTCCGAGGGGCAAGCGGAATCCATGATCACTCGAACTTTTTGATTATTCGGGTGACTACTGCCGCTGGAGTTTCCGGAATTGGCGAGATGAGTGGAACTTTGTACGCGGTAGGCGAAGATGGCACGATAGCCAAACAAGTGATTGAAAAAGTGCTTGCTCCAAAACTTATGGGTCAACCCATAGCTCCGGTAGAAAATCTGCAAGCGATTATTGAGCAGACACTTGCGGGAAGTCCATTTACAAAGGCAGGAGTCAATACTGCGCTCTGGGATGCTTATGCACGCACATTAGATATCAGCATGGCGGAAGCCCTTGGTGGGGCGCGACGGCGAGAAATTCCTATCAAGTTCTCACTCAGTGGAGATAAGGCTCGGATCAAGCACGTTTATGAGACTGCCTCGAATTTGGGCTTTGGAGCATTTAAATTGAAAATTGGAATGGATCCAATTGACGATGCTGATCGTTTTGCCTTTGCCCGGAATCTGGTAGGAAGCGAGACTTTTCTTGGAACTGATGCCAACATGGGGTTTCGACGAAGCGAAGCTCGCCTTATGGCATCTCTCATGCGAGCGAACAATCCGGCATTTTTTGAGCAGCCAGTGGCGGCAGGGGATCTTCAAGGGATGTTTGAACTAAGGAGTTTAGGTATACCAATCGTCGCCGACGAATCCGTTTTTAGGCTCGATGATCTGGTTGCCGTACTGCGAGCGCAAGCTACTGATGTGGTAAGCGTCTATGTTGGAAAGAGTGGCGGCCCCAGCAAGGCGGTACAGCTGGGGATGATTGCCGCTGCGTTCGGAATTGATTCAATCATTGGTTCCAATGGCGAGTCTGGAGTTGGCGCAGCAGCACAATTGCAGGTCGCCGCATCGCTTCCAGGTTTATCCATGCGCTTTCCCTCAGACATCATCGGTGAGTTTTACTACTCTGAGAGCGTCCTCGAGGAACGCTTGGATAGCGATGGTCGAGTCGTCCGATTACCTGACGCTCCGGGGTTAGGGGTGGCCTTAAAACCTGAGCTCAACGCCTGTTTCGTATCAGCGATGTAGGACGCTATTTCCCTCTAGTTTCATAACAAAAGTTGACCAATACTTATCATTTTTATTAACTGTTTTAGAGTGAGCAACACTCTGGTCATTCGTGATTTTGTTCAATACCCTCTCCGCAACCGTCCGATCCGTGAGCGGTCAGGGTCAATGCAATTGGCGCTGATGTGAACCGGGAAGACATTAGTCCGAAGGGATTATTCATGCAGAAATTGTTTCGTAAGGTTTTGGTACTGGGGCTCATCTCCTCCCTTGCTCTAAGCATCCCGTTGTCGAGTTCCGCGGGTGCATCCAATAATAAGAATAAGAAACCCGCAACAAAGAAGTCTGTGGTAAAAAAGAAGGCGCCTGCTGCCGCGACGCCTACCGCTGTGGCACCGCCATCCGTGTTGCGCATACTTCGTATGGGCGACTGGTCTAATGCCTTTGGACCCAGCCGAAACAGCTCGGGTACTGACCACATTATAAACTTTATGATTTTTGATAACTTGGTGAAAATTGCGCCAGATGAGAAAACTATTCTTCCTGCACTTGCCACCAAGTGGACCGTTTCGAAGGACGCGAAGAAATACACTTTTGAGCTCCGCCGGGGCGTCAAATTCCATGACGGCTCAACTTTCGACGCGACAGATGTTGCTGAGACTATTGGTTTTACCTGCCGCATCAATGCCTATAACTACATTGGCTACCGACCACAACTTTGGGAAGCTGTGGTGGGCTGCGCTGACCTCAAAGATAAAAAAGAGGGTGTGCCTTCGGGCGTTAAAGTCATCGATCCATACAACATTGAAATCAACATCGCTGCTAGCGATGCGCAGTGGCTCCGCGCCCTAACTGACGCAGTTTACTCGATTATCCCCAGCGAAGTTCACAAAGGACAAGAGTTTAAGACTTGGAAGGATTCAGACTTCGTTCTCGCAGAGCCGATTGGAACTGGCCCTTACACCGTCAAGAAGTTCAAGCGCTATCAATTTCTAGAGCTCGAGGCAAACCCAAATTACTACGGTGGCAAGCCAAAAATCGACAAGGTGTTTTTCCTTTTGGCTGTTCCAGAGACAAACATCTTGCCACTCCTCCAAAAGGGTGAGGTTGATGTTGCAATCGATGTGAACGCAACGCTCGAGGATCAGGTAGATAAACTTCCTGGCTATAATTCGGTATGGAATGACACAACTGGAGCTCGTTACTTCCAATTTCGCAATGATCACCCCACATTTGGTGATAAGCGGGTCCGTCAAGCAGTGCTCTTCGCCTTCGACTACCGCTCCTACCTGAAGAACGTGTTGAAGAACCGCGGAAGCATTCGGTGGATGTTCCCTGCTTTCGATCAAAACCGGATTCCATTGGAGAAGTACGAGCACAACCCTGACAAGGCAAAGGCGCTTCTCAAAGCAAGTGGCGTAGATCTTAGTAAGGAATATAAGATCAATGTTCTAGCGGGAGATTCTGGCGATGCAACAATTTCAGTAGCTATGAAGCAAGCACTGGAGGCAGTGGGAATGAAAGTCAAGCTTAATGTTCTCGAAAATGCGGCATGGGCAGCAGAGACCCGCATTGCGACGGCAGATACAGACACTTGGGCCTTGACCTTCAACTCCGGAGGCTCATTAGGCTTGGGAACTGCGCGTGGTTTTAGCGTTTTTGACTGCAAGAAACCGCTATTCAGTTACTACTCTAAGTGCGATGTTCCTGAGCTTTACGCCAAACTCCGTACAGAGACTGATGCAAAGGAGATTGTAGAAATCGAGAACCAACTCATGAAGGTCCTTAACGATGAGGTCCCGTTCTACACCCCATGGATCAGACAGACATACAATGTGGTCAGCAAACGTGTGGGTGGAGGCTTCCAGCTTTATCCAAATGATCGCGATTCGAGCATGGGAATTGTTAGCTGGACCATTGCTCCAAAGTAACTCGTTTGTTTGGTGGGGAAGAGGTGTGCTAGATGCCTCTTCCCCATCGCGGGTAAGCAACGAAAGATCTTTGAAATTATGAATTCAGGATTACCCTATGAATTTGGAGGTTTGCGTTGCTACCCTCTTTGATTAGGCGAGTAGTTTCGAGTGCTGTCGTCATATTTATCACTCTCACCTTAATATTCGTTGGCTTGGCGCTCGCCCCTGGCGATGAACTTGATACTTTGCTTACTCCTGAGGCAGCAGCGCAACTCTCGCCCGAGGATATCGCTATTAAACGCGCTGAATTAGGTCTAGACAAACCCATACTGGTGCGATACGGAATTTGGATGGGTAACACTCTCACCGGAGACCTTGGCTACTCCACTTCAGAAGATGCCAAGGTCGTTGAAGTCTTGAAGTTATATGCCGGCAATACTGCAATCTTGATTTTTTCCGCACTGTTCATAGGAGTACTTCTCGGTGTTCTTTTTGGAATCTTGGCGGCTCTGAAGGAAAATACTTGGATTGACTATGTGGTCGGTTCGATTCCTATTCTTATCGCTGGTATTCCTGGCTTTATTCTATCGCTCAGCTTCATATACTTCATCGCAGTAAAGCTAAATGCACTCCCTGCAGGTGGTATGCACAGTCTGACTGATGACAGTTTTTTGGATTTGGTAAAACATATGATTTTGCCGGTCTCGGTCCTTGCTCTGGTCCTAGCGGCCCAATTAGTCCGTTACACTCGGGCAAGCATGTTGGACGTGCTCCACTCAGAATTTATTATCGCGGCTAGATCGAAGGGCATAAGCAGCCGTCGGGTCACTTTCAACCACGCCCTCAAGGCAGCGCTCGTTCCCATTATCAGCGTTATTGGTTTGCATTTGCCCGAAATTATCGCTGGGGCAGTTATTACTGAGACGGTATTCCAATGGGAGGGTATGGGTAAGTTGGCAGTTCGAGCTGCCGGTGGACGAGATGTTCCCATGGTGATGGGAATTGTCGTTGTCGTTGCGATAACTGTTGTGATCGCCAACCTTATCACTGATATCGCGTACACTTTCGCAGATCCGAGAGTGCGCCTTGGCTAAGAAGACAAGGAAATTGGTTAATTCTGGGGAAGTCATTTACAAGACAAACTTTCAGGAAGCCCTTGCTCGCTTCAAATCGTACCGACTCGCGCTCGTTGGCTCGTTTGTGTTGTCGCTTATAATTTTGATGGCGGTGTTTGCCCATGTTCTGGCACCGCTCGGTCCAGAGTATGTCGATTTAGAAGCGGTGCGTCAGCCCCCGGGAAATGGCCACATTCTTGGCACGGATAATGTGGGTCGCGATGTCTGGGCACGCGTCGCTTTTGGAGCCCGGACTTCTCTGGTCGTAGGCGTTGGAGCAGTGCTTGTCGCCCTCGTAATTGGGGTGACCGTTGGCCTCCTTTCGGGGTTCATGGGTAAGTGGGTTGATACCATCCTCATGCGAGTTACAGATGCCTTTATGAGTGTTCCAGCATTGATTTTGATCATCATCTTCATAGCAATCGTTGGCCCGAGCTTGCTCAACGTGATTCTTGTGATTGCGCTAGCCACCTGGCCCACATCTGCGCGGATTGTACGCGGACAGGTACTGACCTTGCGTGAACAGGAGTTCATCACTGCAGCTCGCGTTGTTGGGGTTTGGACTCCTAAGATTCTTACAAGTCATATTTTCCCTAATCTCCTTGGGCCACTTTCAGTAGTTGCCACATTCGGGGTTGCAAGTGCAATTCTGACTGAAGCAGGATTGAGTTTTCTCGGTTTAGGCGTTCGTCCTCCCATTTCGAGTTGGGGGCAAATGGTGAACTTGGCACAGGAGAGTCAAATCTTGATCGCTGAGCAATGGATTTTTCTGCCCTCGGGAATTATGATTGTGTTAACTGTCCTCTCAGTTAATTTCATAGGTGATGGGTTACGTAAAGCTGTCGACCCAAAGTCGGTACGCTAATGAATCAGCCACTTCTCACAGTAAGTAATCTGAGAGTCGAATTTAATAGTTCGCAGGGTCATGTGAGTGCGGTTCGTGGTTTGAGCTACTCGATTAATGCGGGTGATTCGATGGCTCTTGTTGGGGAGTCGGGCTCGGGCAAGAGTGTAAGCGCCTTAGCATTAATTGGGTTGCTTCCAAAAAAAACCTCAAAAATTACTGCTGGCAGCGTAAAATTCCAAGGAAAAGAATTGATTGGCCTATCCGAGAAAGAGCTTCGAAAGATTCGTGGCAGTTCCATCGCCATGATCTTCCAAGATCCACTCAGTAGCCTCAACCCAGTCTTGACAGTTGGTCAGCAAATTACTGAACAATTGAGAGCCCACGAGGATGTAGATAAGAAGCAAGCTCTCAACAGAGCTGTGGAGCTCCTTGATTTGGTCGGAATTCCATCGGCTAAAGTCCGCGTCGAGCAATATCCCCACCAACTCTCTGGTGGCATGAGACAACGCGCGATGATTGCTATGGCGCTCTCATCTAAACCATCGCTTCTTTTAGCGGATGAACCCACAACAGCGCTTGATGTGACGATCCAAGCCCAGATTCTTGAGCTTTTGGCAAACTTGCAAAAGGAGTTGGGAATGAGCCTGATTCTCATCACTCATGATTTGGGTGTCGTGGCGGGCTTCACCGAGAATCTCACAGTTATGTATGCCGGAAATGCAGTGGAGCAGGGGAGAACTGGTGAGGTTCTTGCTAACCCACAACACCCTTACACCACCGGTCTCCTTCGCTCCATCCCACGCCTTGATCGCCCTCGCGATGATGAGCTCCATCCCATCCCTGGCGTGGCTCCAGATATGAGCATTATTCCCGCTGGCTGCCCATTTGCCCCACGATGTGAATCAGCCTCTGACAAATGCAGGACTGAAAAGCCAGCACTAGAGACGGTGCTCCCAGGTCGCAGCGTCGCATGTTGGCATCCAGAGAGTACAGCTTCCATGAATGCGAGCGTTACGCGATGAGGAATAAGAATGACGACCAAATTCTCGTTGTTGATAACTTGTCAGTCCGATTTCCTGTTGGCACTGGCCTGCTCAAGCGAGCTAAGAATTATGTTCGAGCGGTAAATAGCGTTAGCTTCACCATCAACCGCGGAGAAACCCTTGGACTTGTTGGTGAATCTGGTTCCGGAAAGACAACGGTAGGTAGGGCCATTGTGCGGGTAAATGATCCACATGAAGGATCAATCCTCATCGACGGTTCTGAAGTAGTTGGAATTAATTCAGGTCAGATGCGACCACTTCGCCGTAAGGTGCAAATGGTGTTTCAGGACCCATATTCGAGCCTTGATCCTCGACAAACTGTTCGCCAAATTCTTACCGAACCACTCAAGACGCATAATCTCCCCCTCAAGACTGCAGAGGGAAAGGATCGCGTCGAAGAACTTCTGAAACTTGTTGGCCTCGATCCTAAATTTGCTACCCGTTATCCGCATCAATTTTCGGGTGGCCAGAGGCAGAGAATAGGTATTGCGCGAGCCTTAGCAGTCGAGCCAGAGCTCATCATTTGTGATGAGCCAATCAGCGCATTAGATGTTTCCATTCAGGCTCAAGTAGTCAACCTACTTGAATCGCTCAAAAAAACTCTAGGAATTGCCTTCCTCTTTATCGCACATGACCTAGCGGTAGTTCGACATATCTCTGATCGGATTGCAGTGATGTATTTGGGTGGCATTGTGGAGATCGCATCGTCGACTGAACTCTATGAAAATCCAAAGCACCCTTATACCCAGGCCCTGCTTTCTGCTGTTCCGGTCCCGGATTCCACTATTGAGAAGAACCGCAAGCGAGTTATCTTGACGGGTGACATTCCAAGCCCAACGAACATGCCAACGGGATGTGCATTCCACACCCGCTGTCCATTACGAGCCAAACTCGGAAACCCTGAGATTTGTTCGACAACTAAGCCGGAGCTTCAAAGCGCCCTCAATCAAGGAAGTGCACATGAAGTGGCATGTCATTTTGCGCTTGAGAAATACGAGTCACCATGACAGTCATTGGATACGTAAGCTCTGAGGAGTATTTAGCGCTTCATGATGTAAGTGTACTTTTTGAGAGTTCCGGAAATGTCGTTTTCGACACTAAATCTCTAGCTACTGGAGCAATCATTGCCGATCTGGCCCCGGGCGAATATCGAGTCACTTTTGCTAGAGATGGATATGTCCTCAAGCATGTTGACATTATCCTGCCCGCAAAGGAACCCTTCAAATTCCGACTTCTTTCCACAAAACTAGTCGGGTATATGTCTCCGCGTTGGTCAGTCAGTGGGGAAAATTCTCGGATCCGAATTAACTCCGCGACTTCCTGTCGAGTAGAGCTTTTCCGATATGGAAAAGAGAAAGAGTCTTACGGAGTCGTAACTTGGCTAGACGAACATGGCCCAAAAGCTATGACTCAAGTTATTCCCGATGGAGATATCGCTCAGTCAGGTTGCCAGTTTGGCACGGTCGGATTCCCGAATCCAGGCATGACTTGGAGCATTAAGGCACCAGAGAAATCCGGCATGTACTACGTTCACTTGGAGAACGAAGGTGGCGAATTCTTCTCGATGCCATGGATTGTTGCCCCCAAGAAACCGACGGCGAAAATAGCCGTACTCGCAGCGACTAATAATTGGAATGCTTACAATAATTATGGTGGTCGAGGAAATTATATCAATCCAGAAGGTTTGCCCGACAAGCCGACAGTGCATGCTCGCCAAGATTTGAGTAGATACCAACCAAAAGAAAAAAATGTCTTCTGGAAGATCCCTAATGATCAATATCCGCCAATCTCTTTTGAGCGTCCTGAATTCGGAAATGTGGTCCCGAAGAACGATCAATTGATGAGCCCGATGTCCGGGCGCTTAGCTTCGAGCCTTGCACCAGGTATGTGGCGTCTCCTCGGTTGGCTCGAGCGCGAAGGTTATGAGTATGACATTTACAGCGATAATCAATTGCGCGACGGCACCCTGCCTTTATATGCCTACAAAACCCTGCTCACCGAGATTCACCCAGAATATTGGTATCGAGAGGAGTACACCCGAGTCCGTGATTGGGTCTTTAATCGAGGAGGTCGTTTTATGTACTTAGGTGGAAATGGACTTGACTGCGAAGTTGAGTACATAGATGAAGCAACTGTTCGTTATCTCACTGATAACTCGAATACATTTCATGAGTTAAGTCTTGGAGATCCAGATCGAAAGAATCGCAAGGTGGGTAGCTTTGACAATCGATTCCATAAAGCGACCAATATTTCTCCTGCTGAACTCATCGGAGTTGTTTGTGATGGCGAGGGAACGGGTGCGCCTTACGAATGTCGGAATGAAGATCACTGGATTTTTGCCGGTACTGGCTTGAAGAATGGAGATAAATTTGGAATTAATTCTCTACATGAACGCATTCCGGGTGGGGCATCTGGTCATGAAACGGACAATAGAACGGCACACACAGGAGAGGGATTTGTGTCTTTAGCTAAGGGATTGAACCCCGACGAGCCCGGAAGTAGTGGTGCAGATATGGTGTACAAGGATTTTCCTGGTTCAGGAGGTAAGGTCTTTTCGGTTGGGTCGATGAATTACATCTCGTCTCTGCTGGTCGATAAGCATTTGTCAGACATAACGAAGAATGTCTTAAATCACTTCTTACGATAGCATGGTGGGATGCGCATGATAGTTGGTTACGTAAGTGATCAGGATTACTTGGCAGTGTCCGATGTCTCTGTAGAATTTATGAAGGATGACGCTATTGTCGCCCATACCAAGTCATTTATGAGCGGCGCTATTGATGTTGATTTGCAACCGGGTAATTACAAAATGACTCTAGGCAAGCCGGGCTACGGGTCAAAACATGTCCAAGTAACTCTTCCGGTGGCCGAACCTATCAAATTTAGATTGTTAGCAGACAAGCTCCTTGGATACATGTGGCCGAAGTGGTCAGTTTCAGGAGAACAATCAACAATTCGGATCCACTCCACAACTTCTTGCCGTGTTGAGCTATTTAGATATGGATTAAGGAAAGAGTCGCATGGTGTAGTCACCTGGTTAGACGAACACGGCCCTCGAGCTATGGTGCAGATGCTTCCAGATACTGATTTCACCCAAACTGGCGTGCAATTCAATAAGGTTGGGTTTCCCAGTCCATTGATGACTTGGCGAATAGAGGCGCCAGAGAAGTCGGGGCTTTATTACATTCACCTAAAAAATGAGGGTGGAGAGTTCTTCTCGATGCCTTGGGTTGTTGCTCCTAAGAGGCCAAAAGCTAAGATTGCAGTATTAGCCGCTACCAATAACTGGAATGCATACAATAATTTCGGCGGACGAAGTAATTACATAAACGATAACGGGCTCCCTGACAAGCCAACAGTTAACTCGCGACAGGACCTGGCGCGTTACCTCGGAACTGCACGTTCGCAGATGTATCCAAATGAAAGCTATCCATCGCTCTCCTTCGAACGACCTGAAATCCACAATATGGTACTCGAGGATGAGCAAGTGTCAGATCCGATGGTTGGTCGCATGGCATCGACGCTCGCTCCTGGGATGTGGCGCTTACTTGGTTGGCTGGAGCGTGAAGGCTACGAGTATGACGTATATAGTGATATGCAGTTAAGAGATGGAACTCTGGATTTAGATCAGTACAAGACTCTACTTACCGAGATGCATCCAGAATATTGGTTCCGCGAAGAGTATATCCGGGTCCGAGATTGGGTTTTCAATCGTGGGGGACGTTTTATGTACCTGGGCGGAAATGGACTTGACTGCGAAGTGGAGTATGTTGATGAAACCAAAGTTCGCTATCTCACTGACCATAATGGTGCAGGTACTGATATGGATGTTTGGCTAAATGGAAAGGAACGAAAGTTTGACAATAGATTCCATAAAACCTTCGAGTCTCCGGCACCATTGGTGGGTGTCATCTTTGATCACGTGGGCGAGGGAACATCGGCCCCATATAAAGTGACAAACGCTCAGCACTGGATCTTTAAAGGTACTGGTTTGCGTGATGGCGATCTCTTCGGTGAAAAAACCCTCCACGAGCGTGTGCCTGGTGGGGCTTCAGGTCACGAAACTGACAAGCGAACGCCAAACACCGCCGAGGGATTTATCAGCTTAGCCATGGGACAGAATCCAGGTGAAAATGGCGGTGCTGAAATGGTCTTCAAGGTCTTCCCCGGCAATGGTGGTGAAGTCTTTTCGACGGGCTCAATCACTTACATCTCAGCTCTTCTAGTCGATGAGAAGGTCTCTCGAATTACCAAGAACGTTATCGAGCATTTCCTGTGCGATTGAATAGAGGGAGACCGCAATGATTGTCGATGTTCATACCCATGGGCCAACCCATAAACACAAAGTCCCGCCCTCTGAAATGAAGACTTACTCAGGTTGGCACTCTGGCCCACCTGTAAATACCACAAACAGTTGGGCTGATTACGAGCGTGGTATGGAAGCTGCTGATGTTGCCGTTGTCTTCAACATCCATGTCCCAGATACTAATCGGTTCGTGGGCACCCCTGACGATAAGGATCGAATAAACGATTCGATTTATGAGTTCACACAGGCACACCCACACCGAATTGGGTTCTTTTCAGTTGACCCTAATCGCCACGATTGGATTGAAGAATTTGATCGATGTGTCGCGTTAGGTATGAAAGGTATGAAGCTTGGCGCAAACTATCAACGATTTGATCCACTTGGTCGAGAAGCCCTTCGCCTCTATGCCAGAGCTGAGAAACACAACCTACCTATCGTCTTTCACACAGGAACTTCACCTGTACGAGAGGCGCCATTGCTCTATTCACATCCAACAGTGACCGACGAAGTAGCGTTACGTTTCCCTGATCTCAAGATCGTAATGGCTCATATTGGCCACCCATGGGTTTGGGATACGGTGGCGGTTATCCGTAAACATCCAAATGTTTATGCGGATGTATCAGCGATTTATACCCGGCCGTGGCAGTTGTACCAAGGTCTTATTTTTGCCTCTGAGTGGGGCACGATGCATAAGTTGCTTTTCGGCTCAGACTTCCCAGTGACCACTCCAGCATACGCCATGGAGCGACTAAGGGCTGTCAATGACATCCTCGAAGGAACTAAATTGCCTCGCGTCTCTCTCGAACAGATTGAGAACATCATCCATGCCGACGCTTTGGGTCTTTTAGGATTAGAAGACCCACGCAAGAATAAATAATTGGGATTGAACTAGATGAACGTGTCTGCAATCGAAAGTATCCGCACCTATAAAGATGGTGGGCATTATCGAATCGAGGTTCCTTCGATAGAGGGTCCAAAGGTCTTCGAGGCGTTGGTTCGCGAGACAAAGAACTTGGGTGTAACCCTTAATCGGATCTCTCAAGGTAGTGGTGGAATGCTCTTACTTAAGAGCGAGATCAAGGATATGGTTCAACTTGCCGCGTCAGAGCAAATTGAAATCTGTCTCTTTGTTGGACCGAGAGCGGGCTTTGATATCGGAGTGCTTGCGCATACCGGGAGCAAGTTCGCGGGCTACTCCTCGATTCGCGGTAATGCGCAAATCGATGCAGCAGTAGCCGATGTAGATCGGGCCCTGGAGTTTGGGGTTCGTGGTTTCTTGATCGGCGACTTGGGTCTCCTGAAGGTCTTTCGGGAGCGTCAGGCGGAGGGAATCTGGCCTCAGAATATCCACTGGAAAGTGAGCGCTTACGTGCCTGCAGCGAATCCGCCGATGGTCAAACTTCTTCAAGAATTGGGCGCAAGGAGCGTCAATATTCCATCGGATTTAACTCTTGAACAAATCCATGAGATTCGACGCGAAGTCGACATTCCACTAGATATTTATGTAGAAACAATGGATGCCAGCGGTGGAACGATACGAATCGTTGAGATGCACGACTTGATTCGCGCAGGCGCCCCATTGTGCGTCAAATTTGGGCTTACTAACGCAAAAAAACTTTATCCTGCAGGAGCCCATACGACTGATGAGGCGGTAAAGATTGCTATTGCCAAAGCGCGCAGAGTGGCAGTAGCAAAAGAGTGGCTAGAACGTCTTGCCCCAAATTTACTTCAATCGTTCAATTCTGACTCAATCGCAATCCCGGAGGCCTAAATGCCATCACGCTTATTTGCCGAACATAACAGGGAAGATATAAAGGCTTTTGCTGCAGCAGGCGGAATGGCAATAGTACCTATCGGAGCCATTGAGCAACATGGCCCACACCTACCTGTATGGACTGATACTTTGCAGGTTGAACACATAACTCGCTCCGCAAGCACACTCGTTTCGAGTTCTATTCCAATTCTTGTCACTCCAACACTTCCCTTTGGCTCCTCCGATCATCATCTGCCATTTGGTGGCACCATCTCACTTGACACAAAGGTGCTACTCGAAGTTTTAATGAATATCGGGCGCTCTCTCAACAAATCCGGCTTCAGAAAAATCATGTTCATAAATGGCCATGGTGGAAATCATGAGATATTCCAACTTGCTGCACGCGATATCGCTCTGCAACTAAATATCCATGTTGCTGCCGCCTCCTGGTGGTCTGTGGCCTGGAGTCGCATCAAGAAAACGGATGCTTTTGATTATGGTCGTGTTCCAGGCCATGCTGGAGCTTTTGAGACAGCTATGGTCAAGGCAATCGCACCGCATCTAGTTGGAGGTAATCCACCTCCATCACTCTGGCCTGACAGGGACTCCTTAACCAAGCGTGATTCATGGATTGCTCCGATGCGAGTAGAGCTTGCTGGTTCTTGGCAGAAAATGAATGGCTATGGTGATAATCCTGGGACTATTCCTGATGAGCTGGGCAAGGAACTGCTCCAAATGAGCATCGAAGCAGTTGTAGAGGCAATTGAAAATTTCTATTTAGCAACATTCAACGCAGACAAGGAGTAGCCATTTGATGCATCGGGTTGAAAGAAATTTTTCTCAGAGCAATTTCACTCCAGATTTGCCACCAGTTTTTGAGATTGAATCTGGAGATCGAGTTGTGTTCTTCACCCACGACGCTCGAGCCGGAGCACTTCTGAATCATCGCCCAACTGCAACAGCCTTCCCGCTGCCTAAGCCAACGCCAGGTAAAGGAAACCCCGTTACGGGTCCGATTTCAATCAAAGGAGCCAAACCAGGAGATGCTCTGTTGGTTCACATCCTCTCGATCAATTGCGATGAATTTGGTTGGTGTGGTGGCCATGCCCATGCTGGCGCTGTTAATCCTGGGCGAGTGCCTGAACCACTGGGCAGAATTTGTGAAGTTTCACCAAAAGGCGTGGTTTTTTCCCCCGAGATAACAATTCCGCTCAGGTCAATGATTGGTTGTCTAGGCACTGCCCCGCTGGCAAGTGCATCAACGGGAATCGCTGGACGCCATGGCGGGAATATGGATCAGACGGTGGTCCGTAGTGGAGCCTCGGTCTTATTGCCAGTCTTCGTTGACGGGGCGCTCCTATATATAGGCGATATTCATGCTGCTCAGGGAGATGGTGAGATCTCCGGGGTAGGGCTCGAGATTCCCGCTGAAGTCACCGTTGAGGTCGAATTGATTCCCGGAGCTGCCCCAGAGTGGCCATGGCTTATCGATGAAGAGCATGTCATGGTGTTATGTGTTGACGAGACCTTTGAAAAGAGTTCTTATCTAGCTATTGATCAAGCGATGAAACTTCTTGAAACCCAACTTAATCTTGCTCCTGCGGATGCGCTTGCGCTTCTCTCAATTGCGGGAAATGTAAAAGTTGGAGCTTTTTATGGTTCACCACACGTAACTACGCGGTGTGAGATTCCGCGACACTTGAAAGTTGCTCCACTAGGCCTACGGTTAGGAGATAAATGATTATCGATGTGCATAGCCATGTGATGTGGTACCCAGATCATATAGCAGAGGAGTTTGCATCAGAAGCCCTTGCTTCGAAGTTGGTAAAATTAGAAATGTCGGGGGGCAAAGCTCATGTAGGGTCGCTCGATCTACACTCTTATGATTCAACCCCGGAGCAACACTGGGCGGCGTGCAAAGACACCGCTGACCGCACGGTTGTCTTCGGTCTGCAAGCAAAAGCGGTAGGGGTTTGGGTTCCAAACGATGTTATCGCCAACTATGTCGCGCAACATCCAGAGAAATTAGTGGGTTGGGCCTCAGTTGATCCTTCGCAATCAGGCCATATTGAAGAGTTGCAGCGTTCCGTACACGAACTAGGCTTACGCGGCTTAAAAGTGGGTCCGGTATATCAACATTTTGACCCTCGGGATAAGAGTTACTGGCCAGTCTTTGAATTATGTGAAAAGTTGAACGTGCCAGTGATTTGGCATCAAGGAACCTCCTTCCCCAGCAAAGGGAATTTGAATATTTCCAACCCGCTTGCCTTAGAGCCCATTTGCATGGCCTTTCCAAAACTTCGGATGATTGTTGCGCATATCGCCCATCCATGGGAGACCGATTTGATTGTGCTGATGCGTAAGGCGCCCAATCTGTACGCAGATATCTCAGCCGTTCACTATCGACCCTGGCGATATTGGAACACGATGATTACTGCTATGGAGTATGGAGTAACGCATAAGTTGCTTTTAGGCTCAGATTTCCCTTCTGCTTCAGTCGACCAGGTTATCGCTGGTTTGCGCAATATTAATCAAGTGGCTCAAGCCCCTGGTATGCCACAAGTGCCAGAAAAAATCATAGACATGATCATCCAAGAAAATTGGAAGCGTGCATTACCGGAATTGGGTGTGTAATGTCGAAAATTAGACAATTACGGACTCATTTAATCTTGATGGAGCGCAAGAAGGAAATGCTACCAAAGACGAGCCATGGCTCTTCTACGCATAATGAATATGTCATCGTTGAGGTGGCTACTTCCGATGGTGCTGTCGGGGCTGGCGAAGTAACGGCCGCGGTTGGGTGGAATGGAGAGGAGGGAGTTGGCTCAGCCGACTTGCTCATTCGAAAAATTGGTCCGGCAATTGTGGGAATTGATGTCGATGATTGGCAGAGCATCTCCCGAGCCATCGAGCAGTGGACCCGACATCGCCCCTTCCTGCGTGCTGCGGTCGAGATGGCCTGCCTTGATGTAGAGGGAAAAGAGAAGAATAGGAGTGTCTCAGACCTCTTTGGGGGTCCACTGCGCACACAGTTTCCCACCAAAATTGTCTTGCCAGCGCGCGAGGCAGAAGTAGTTCGTGGGATGGCTAAAATTGCCAAAACTCATGGCGGCAAGGCATTCAAGGTCAAAGTAGGGCTGGATATAGAAGCGGATCGAGCAAGGTTAGCCGTTGTGCGTGATGTGATTGGCACAGAGCTTCCATTGTTAGTCGATGCCAATGAAGGGTGGCGTCCACATGAAGAGAAAACCATCATCGAATTAATCGAAAAGTTCAATATTACGTGCGTGGAACAACCGTATCCAAGACGCTTCGTCAAGGAGAGCGCGTTCTTACAAGCAAATACCCCTGCGCTAATCATGGCTGACGAGTCTGTATGGACCTTAGATGATGTAGAGCGAATTGCAGAGTCACAATCCTTTAAGGTTGTCTCGCTTTACCCTGGCAAACAAGGTGGATTGCGCTCGTGCTTGGAATCGGCGCGACGAGCTACCGAGTTGGGCCTTGGCGTGTCGCTAGGTTCCAACCTTGAGACAGGGGTGGGGTCATCAGTAATGGCACATTTCCTCGCTCTTGCGCCAGAGATAACCCCTGAAGTCCCGGGGGATCTCCTGGGACCCCTGTATTTTGTCAACGATGTAACAACGGGCACCCCCTGGATAACCTGGAACGGGGTAACGTTACCGACCTCCCCCGGTTTGGGAATCGAGTTAGATCAGGGCCTACTTGCCCAGCACAAGATAAGCGTCACGGTTTAAATATGGGCATATCAGAAAATGTCTACAAAGCTTTCTCTACTGCAAGCACTGCAACAATCCAGAATCAACTTTTCATTCGTGGTCTCAGAAATCGCTTTTTAAATGGAGTCATGCTTCGAACGCCTAGTCATTCTCGGTTTGTTGCGGAGGCATTCACGCTCCGGTTCATTCCTGCACGAGAGGATCTCGACAAAGTCGAAGCATTCAAAGACCCACTTCACCCACAGCGCTTGGCAATTGAAAGTGTAGAACCTGGCCAGGCCCTTATTGTGGATTCACGAAACGATCCACGAGCAGCTTCCGCAGGCGAAATACTCCTCACAAGATTAGCTAAACGAGGTGGATTGGCTTTTATCACCGATGGAGCTGTCCGTGACTCGCATGAACTTGATTCAATCGGCATTCCGATATTCACTGCAGGGATAACTGCGAACACGAATTTAATTCATCACCACGTCGTCGATTTCCAACTTCCTATTGGTTGCGCAGGTGTTGCAGTTTTTCCTGGCGACATACTTGTAGGTGATGCCGAGGGGGTTCTCGTTGTTCCAAAAGAAATTGCTCCTGAAGTTGCTGAATCTTCATCAGAGCAACATTATCTTGAGGAATTTATTCTTGAGAAAGTTCGATCTGGCGCGCAACTTCCAGGAACATATCCGCCTTCTGAGGAATTGCTAAAAGAATTTAATAAGAACAGAGCAGGAAGGGATTAACCATGCTTCCACGGATCACTGATGTTGAAAGAATCGTCGTTAAAAACCCCTTCAGAGAGAGCGTCGCAAAGTGGTTCTCGATTAGTGCAAATCATTGTCAAGTTATTGAAGTCGTGAGACTACTTACCGATGATCCCGATGTTGTCGGGTATGGCGAGACAATGATTCATTACACAGCAATAACGCACCGAGTGGATGACGAAAGCGTGAAGCGAGTGATTGGCCGGTCTTTAGGAGATTTTCTTACCGAAGAGACCTTAGGTGCAGGCTTGCAGATGGCCTTGTATGACGCCGTGGGCAAGGCGACAGGAATGCCTGTTCATAAACTTTTTGGGAAATCTGTAAAACGGCAATGGTGTCCAGTTTCGTGGTGGAATATGGAGGCGCCGCCGGCCGTTCTGGCTGAAGAAGCCAAGTTGGCTGTGGAAGCTGGATACATGGCTCACAAGATTAAAGCTCGCCCCTGGTTTGATATCTACGAGCAAGTAAGGCAAATCTCAGCGGTAGCACCGCAGAGTTATGCGATAGATATCGATTGGAACTGTCTACTCAATCAACCGGCGAATGCAATTCCAATTCTTGAAGAGTTGAGTCGCGAGCAGCGGGTAAGACTTTTTGAAGATCCAGTCTCTCGCACAGATATCGTGGGTCAACGAGCAGTAAGAGAGCGAGTATATCGCCCTTTGGTAACTCACTTTGTTGAGGACCTTTTTGTGGAACAGATGCGTGAAAATGCAGTCGACGGTTACGTAGTCGATGGAAGTATCAATCGAGTTCTTAATATTGGAACTCTATTATCTGCTCACTCCAAGGGCGCATTTCTGCAGCTTTGTGGCTCGGGAATTACGGTGGCGTTGAGCCTACATTTAGGTGCCGTCCTGAGTCAGGCGCACTGGCCTTATGTCAGCATGGTAACTTCATTTACCGAAGACCTCCTTGCCCAGCCGCTTGAAATAAAGGGGGGATATGCAAAAGTGCCTACGGCTCCTGGCCTGGGAGTCAAAATCGACGACAAGGCTCTTGATCGACTCCGAATTAACCCACCATATGACTTGGCAGTGCCTCGTCGAATTTATACATTTAATCTTGGAGATGGTCGTTCCAAGAAATATGCCAACGTCGCACAGATTTGGGCAGATACAATTGTTCGAGGAAATGTCCCGCATCAACCACGAGGATCTTCTCTTGAAATACTTGACGACGATGGTTCAAAGGATTTTGATCAGATTCACTCTCGTGCCTTGTTAGAACCAATTTGGGATGTTGCAGACTCGAGATAATTATATAACCGAGTGCGTAGAACTATTTGCTCTTGCCCTCGACTATTTCGTCAGCGGGGAGCAGGTGGCCAAGAATTGCTTTTCCTTGTGCGAGCGCTTTACCTTCAGCTGTCCGATAAGCTGTTGAGAACTCATCTGAGCCGTCATCATTGCGAACCTCGAGATTTGTACCAGAGCCCTGCCGTGGCAGAGTTCCGTTCTGCCACATATCTCGCCAAAGATGGTCAACGCCTGCAAAGTCGTGTGCCTCACCATTCGGGAAAGTAAATGTGAGAAGTTTTCTCGGCAAATTAGCCCGGTAGGGTGGTTTCATCTCAAATTTTCGGATTGCATCCTCATCCACTATGACACCTAATCCTGGCCCCGTAGGAACCTCAGCAAAACCGTATGAAATTTTGAGAGGTTCAACTAAAAGGTCGTTGGCATAGATGTTCATGGCTGTGACCGCGGGCCATCGCGCATGCGAAAGCACGGCGCCCAAATGCATCGTGTAAGCAGTAGTGATGCCTGTTCCAACTATTTGAAGCCAAAAATTCTTATCGAAAGATTCACACGCTTTTCCCTCTTTCAGAAAGCGTGAGACTCCCCCGGTATTTACGACAAATCCATCCAAAGCATCTTCGCGCATCCAAACTGGGAACATATTGGGGTCAAAATGTGTAGCAAGGGGGTGCGCTACCTTGTTGCGTAGGAATTTCTGACCAGCGACATCGCGGCGATAAATCGGATCTTCATAAATACCGATTCGAGCTTCTTTATCGAGATCCTGCAATAGTGGTGTGGCTTCACCTGGACTGAGCAACATCTCATTCCAGTCAATATCTACGCGATAGTTCGCAGGAGTAATAGCTGCCACTGCGCGAACTTGCTCTCGAACGTCGAACCATGGTCGAGCTTTGAATTTATGAGACAGATAACCCTCCTTGAGCGCATCTTTTGCCTCTTCAGCGAGAACTTTCGCAGGCATTTTGGTGCTCCACCAGGAAATGGGGCAACGTTCACGTACTTGAGCGCTAGAAAGTAGCGCGTGCATGGGCACTTCAAGATATTTTCCAACTGCATCAAAGAGAGCCATCTGCAACCCAGCTCCAAGCGAGTCATCAGAGAGCAGTGAGATTGGGTTTCTACCGATCAGGCGTTTTATTGACGAGTCTGTTACTGACTCCCATGAGTAGTAGAGAATGGTTTCGCCAAATCCCACAAGGCCAGGAATATTTGTCGTTACCTTGCAAACCTCAACGATTGCCCATTCGGCCACCATAATTTCCAACCATGGTTTGCTGCGCTCTCGGAATGGCACCTGAACAACTATTCGCTCGACATCTGTGATATACAGATTCATTTCATCCTCAGACCTTTCTCATATGAGCCATACAATCTGCCTTTATGTTCCCTGAATTTAATAGAAATAGATCCTTTAAGGGAGTAAAACACACCAACTTTTTTGATTAATTTTTCGCACATCATTTCATCAAATAGTTATTTGAGACCAATTAACAGTTTGGCACTTAGACAATCCCACTTTGTGAGGTCAGTAGCGGTTCTTTGGGCATCACCAATGCTTTTCTGGGACTCAGGCGATAAGTTGCTCTTTGCCTTGTGGGTATCTTCGCAGATGCGATGCTCTCTACTGTTTTCTTGGGAGCAATCTTCGCTTACAGTGTTAACGACACAAACTTTTATGGCCAGTGAAGTCAGAATCCTTTGCTGATTATCGCCAATATTTATGGCTGGGCGCGCTGGGCCCAATATCGTCGTAGTGACGGGGGTATTCGACTAACGGTCTCGTCTTATTGTGTCAAAACCATAGAGAGGATGATTCTGATGCCATATGGGATGGGATCTGAGGTATGCGATCAAGATGGAGCGCGAACTACGTCCCTATGGTTTGAAGTGGATCGAAGAGGCGCTGATGCCCCATGATGTCGATGGCTATAGCAGGCTCTGCGCGCTCTCGCAGACGCAGATCTCCCATGGCGAGCACTCCTATACCCGGTGGGACTTCCAAGAGATCATCGATAAGAAGGCAGCGCACATCCTGCAACCGGATGTCAATCGCGTCGGTGGTATCACCGAAGCCCGCAAGATCTGGGCGATGGCTGCTGCCAAAGATCTCCCCGTGGTCCCACATGGCAATGACCTCCATAACCTCCATCTGGTCTTCTCCCAGATCAACACCCCCTTCACCGAGTACTTCCCGAAGAGCGACGAGGGTGGTTACTCGCACTTCTGGGTGCTTTTCGATGGGAACCCCGTTGCCAAGAATGGTCAGTTATCGCTCTCAGATGCGCCAGGGTTGGGCTACACGCTCAAGCCTGAGATGTTGAGGCGATTGGCTCTATAATCGGACCTTAACTGGTTGAGCCCTGCCGGAAAAGATAGCCAGTGCGGAGGCCCCAGAGCCACCCTTACCTGGCCATCTGATGGCTGGAAGATTTGAGTCGTGAATCTTTAAGGAGCAGGAAGACGTGAGTGAGTTGAAATCCGCGAAGCGGACGATGCAGATTCTCTCTCTGTTGAGCACCAATCACGAGGGTCTCACTCTCTCGGAGATAAGCGACATCTTTTTAATTCAACAAAACAGTACTGCAGCTCTTGAAGTGACAGATAGAATCCGTGTTCTTGAATCTGGCAAAGTCAAGATGAGTGGTAGCGCTACAGAGTTAACTGCTGATGATAAGGCGACAAAGACCTACCTAGGTCACCAATATCGTTCAACCCATAACCGTTCCGCTGGTTAAATTGCGGGCTCGTTTCCTGGAAAATGTGGATAAGTTAATTTTGCTCTGACTCTTTTTACATTGATAAAACAGAGGCTGATGATCATGATCTGCCCCTTTTTCCACCTCATTAATGAGGTGAGCCATAATCAAGCCAGCACCTGGCGCATTCTTAAATTGATTTCCACTGGTTCCAATCGCCACATAAAACCCTGGCACATCAGTTTTGTCATAGATTGGTGTCCAATCAGATGAGACATCATAAACACCAACTACGCCAACTGGGGTGGATGGAATTTGGGCTGCTGGAAATCGCCGAGCAAATCGATAGGTTTGTGATTCAAAAACCTCAACAGTTCGTGTCATATTAACCTCATCAACCTTATCTGGCTCAACCCACTCAAGCACATCACACTCTGGCTCTGTTCCACCCACTAAGGAAACTCCACCAGGGCCAGATCTAACATAGGTACCAAGATCTAAATCTCCCATGATGGGGCCAGGCAAAATATCCTTCGGTGTTGATATCTGGTGCACCTCAACACGTAATGGTTTTAACTCCACTGTGAAATCACTCCCAGCGCCTGCCATCTGATTTATTTGGGTCGACCAAGGACCTGCCACATTTATAACAACATCGGCGTCAATCATCTCACCAACCGTTTCGAAAGCTCTCTTACTTTGGGGATCAAAATCATTTACCTGAACACCACAAACCCTGCCATCTTTCTTTTCAATTCCACTTACTACCTTTCTAAATTTAAAATTTACCCCCTCTCGCTTGGCTGCTTGGGCAAAGTTTTGTGCAGCTAGAAGAGGATCTGAAATATATCCACCATGTTTAGAAAATATTGCCCCTAACTCCTCAGTTGCTTCGTCCCAAAACTGATCTGATTTGACTGGTTTATTTGGCCAATACCTACCAGCATCAATACCAACCATTTGTTTCTTTAAAGTATTTGGATCCCATATCTCATATGGAATTTTGGCCCGATCGAAAAGTGCCGTAGTTTTATCATTTGAGAGAACTGGCACATCCAGCATCACATAACCACGATCCTCAAGGTATGCATAATGTTGCTGGGAATTACTTAATGGATTGTTTGAATAACCATTTGTGCCATCAATTAACTCTTTAAACTCTTTCCATAAAAAGTAGGACTCCCAAGATAGTGCAACCGCATCAAAGGTTGAGTAATTAAATCTAACTACTGCACTAGATGCACTGGTTGATCCCATACCTGCAGCTGAGTTTCGATCAATCACAATTACATTATGACCTAATCGTCGTAGCTGCAAGGCGATAGATGAGCCAATTACACCTGCGCCAATTACCACTGCATGCATGTAATTAAGTTATCAAAGTTGTTGTAAATGTCAATTACAATGATGTAAATTAAGTATCAAATTTTTTTAGATCTAAGTGATAGATTATGAGATGTAAGATCGCAATCTGGGGGTAGATTTAATTAAGCATGAGCAATTGAGTCTCCACTACAAATTGTTGGGGTAATTAATGCCAATTGCGCACTTTTGGCTGAGCAATCAGGTTTCAAGGCGATTTACCTTTCTGGTGGTGGGGTAGCAACAGGCTTTCTGGGGGTTCCAGATCTTGGAATTACAAATTTAGGGGCTTCACAGATGTTAGACGCATTGTCAATGTAAGTGAGCTGTCACTTTCAGTAGATATTGATACTGACTTCGGTCCATCTGCCTTTGATATTGAAAGAGCTATTACCCAGCCGGCACGCTCTATGTCCTCTATCTCCCCCTAGTCACATGGGGCTTTATCTCATGGCTGAATATTTACAAGGTTCAAAAAGGGCTCTAAACTCGTAACGAAGAGTCGCCCGAACCATCGCGGTGTAGCAATACATCGAGGAAAGTCCGGACTTCGCAGAGCACAGTGGTGGGTAACGCCCACCCCGGGAAACCGGCGGGATAGTGCCACAGAGAATAGACCG
>Ga0194129_10002037_pt1 | contig 31309 bp, 24 predicted proteins | sample TA2KigCa35mmetaG_FD_150862 | JGI IMG/M metagenome (GOLD analysis project Ga0194129, IMG submission 150862) | Freshwater microbial communities from Lake Tanganyika, Tanzania - TA2015038 Kigoma Deep Cast 35m | ecosystem: Environmental > Aquatic > Freshwater > Lake | place: Tanzania: Lake...
TGAACACGTCGACGACGAGGCCGGGCAGACCATCCCCCTCGCCATGAACGAGGCGGTAGCCGGTCGTCTCGCGACCCGCCTCCGACGAGGGCAAGCCCGCGCCGACCCGCACCGCACGCGCCTCGGCGAGACGCTGCCGGCAGAGTGCGGCGTCGATGGCCTGCGCCCCGCGCGTCGTGAAGAGACGCACGGTGAGCGCGGAGCGGGGCGAGTAGAGCCCGCGGCCGAGCACCTTGCCGTTGGGGTCCACGACGAGCACGTCCGCCCCCGGGGCGGCATCGCCGTCGACCCGCTCGATCGCTTGCTGGAACACCCAGGGGTGCCCGGCCCACAACGGCTGGACGTGCCCGGCACGGACGGTGATCGTGGTGGGGGCGACGGACCTCTCGGTCGTCGGGGGGTTCGCGGTTCCGGTTGGGTGCGTCGCTTCGTCGGTCATGGCGGTCGAGGCTCGCCACGCGGCTGGGCGACGAGGCGGGCGGAGCATACACGCAGGACCCCCTCGGGGCGAGGCGCGGGCGGCACGTTCGTGGCGAGCGTCGGCTTGTCCGCGCGAGCACCTCTGCTAGTCTTGAGCATCATGAAATTCCCCGCTTTGGTCGCGTTCGGCCTGGGTATGTCGCTCGCGCTTCCCGTCCGCGCCGAAGCGCCCCCACCCGCCGAAGCTGCGACGGAGGCGAAGGCCAATCCCGGGAAGAAAGGCGCGACCAAGAAGGGCGCGACCAAGCCGGATCCGTCGAAGAAAGACGAGGCCGCGAGCGCAGCGACGAGCCCGGAAGCGTCGAAGGACGCGTCCGATGCGACGAAGTCCGTGACGCCCGTAACCTGCCCACCTGGCGCGATGTGCGAGCCCGCGGTCCCGGTGCCCCCGCCTGCAGCGCGCGCACCCGCAGCGGCCGCTCCCGCAGCGAGCGCACCCGCACCGGCCCCACCCGACGCGCGCGAGTCGAGCCCGCCCGCGCCCACACTCGAGCCCGGTACGTTGACGGTCCACGTACCGCCGCCGCCGCCCGGCACCGATCCCACCAAGCCGCGCACCGTCGTCATCCAGCCGGCCGTCAACGGTCGGCCGCTGCAAGTCATCGTCTACGAGGACGGTGAAGCGCCACCGGTCGCGAACCCCGATGTGGAGCCGCCGCCCTTCTCGGGGCCGACGCACGAGCACCCGAGGCGCAGTCACGCCGAGTGGGGCCTCGCGCTGCGGGCGATCGGCGGGTTGATGGGCAGTCCGCGCGTCGGCGTCGAGAACTTCGGCGTCGGTGGCATCGGCATGAGCCTGCGGCACCGCCCGCTCCTGCCCGTCGCGCTCGACCTCGGGGTCGACCTCATCGGCGGCGTCGATCCGAACGGGTGGTCGCGGCGTGAGATCCCGATCTCGGCTTCGACGGTGTTTTACCTCAACCCGCGCAGCATCGTTCAGGTGTACGTCCTCGGCGGCGTGAACCTGAACTTCACCGAGGTGCAGAGTCGGTTTATCGAGCCCAACTTCGCCGGCGGCTCCTACGACGACTACACGTACCTCGGCTTGCAGGGAGGCGGCGGCCTCGAGTTTCGCATGTCCCGCGCCCTCGGCTTCCACTTCGACGGGCTCGCGACGATCCGGACGCGCATCGACAGCGACGGCCACGGGCGCTTTCCCGAGTACTACGACGCGCGCACGGGCCTCGCGTCGAATTCGTCGACCGTGGGTCAGCTCCGCGCCGGCCTCTCGCTCTGGTGGTGAGCGCACCGCCACCTCGCCGCAAGCTCGTCGCGATCGGCGGCGGCGTCGCCTTCGCGCTCGCGACACCCCCGCTCGATCTGTTCCCCGCCGTCTTCGTCGGGCTCGCGGCATTGTCATGGCTCATCGACACCGCGCCGCGACGGCGTGATGCCTTCGCCCTCGGCTGGCTCTGGGCTACGGCGGCGGGGCTCCTCGGCCTGCGCTTCGTCCCGCTCGTGATCGCGCGCTTCACACCGCTCGGCTTCGCACCGTCGCTGCTGGCCCTGCTTTTGCTTGCGCTCCATCAAGGCCTGGCGTGGGGCCTCGGGGCGACCGTCGGCTCGCTCGTGCGGCATCGGCTCGGCGCGCCGCTCGAGCTCGCGGCCGCCCTCGCCACGATGCTCGCGGTCAGCGTCCCCGCGGTGATCCCGTGGACCCCGGCAGGCGTGCTCGCGCCCTGGCCTTGGCTCCTCCAGCTCGCGGAGGTCCTCGGCGAGCGCGGGCTCTCGGCTCTGTTCGCGGCGTGGGCGGCGGGCTGCCTCGTTGGTGCTCTTGATCTTCGTCACTCCGACCAAGGGCGACGTCGCGCCGCCGTGCGCCTGCTCGGCACGACGCTCGTCGGCGTCGGAGCCGTCGTCTTCCATGGAGTCGCGACCCTCGAGCACTGGTCACGCCCCGCACCCGACACCGTCCGCCTCGGGCTCGTGCAGTCGGCCACGCCGCCCCTCGAGCGGTGGAACTCGGCGAAGTGGGCACCGAACCTCTCGACCTTGCGCGGCGAGACGGCCGCGGCCGAGAACGCCGGGATCGACCTCGCGATCTGGCCCGAGGCGGCGTACCCGTATCCCCTTCGCCACGACACGCGCGCGATGCCTCGCGGTCAGCGCGAGATCCTCGGCGGGGCGGTCGACGGCCCTGTGTTGTTCGGCTTCATCGCGAGCGCACCGCCCGAGCTCATGCCGAGCGGCGAGGCGCGACAAGACACCTTCAACTCGGCGACGATCGTCCGACGGGATCGCTCCCTCGCGCCGGCGTCCGACAAGGTCGAGCTCCTGGCGTTCGGCGAGTCGGTGCCCTTCGGCGAGTCGGTGCCGTGGCTCCGGCGCCAGTTCCAGCGCAGCGGGGGCCTGCGTCCGGGCCTCGCACCGAGGGCACTCGAGCTCGAGCGCGACGGGGCTCCGACGCTGCGCCTGGGCGTGCTCAATTGCTTCGAGGACACGCTCCCGGGTCACGGCCGCCGCGTCGCACGCGAGCTCGCGCCGAACCTGCTCGTCAACGTCACCAACGACGCCTGGTTCGTCGGCACGGAGGCTCCCGAGCTGCACCTCCGGCTCGCGACGCTGCGCACCATCGAGCTGCGGCGCGACCTCGTGCGCGCGGTCAACCTCGGCCCGAGCGCCTGGATCGACGCAGGTGGTCGCCTGCGTGCGGTGCGCCGCGAACCCACGCCCGGGCACCTCGTCGTCACGCCCTCGCTCCGCGACGGTTCCTCCACGACGTACGCGCGCTTCGGCGACGGGACCGCCTGGCTCATTCTCGCGCTTGCGACCCTGGGCGCGTGGCGTCGTCGCCGCGACGCCGCGACGCCGCGCCAGACCGGACGGCCCGCACGCTGGCGGGTTGAATCACCCCGTCGAGCGGGCGCGTGACCGGGCCGCGGCCTCGAGCTCGCGGGTCTTCGCCACCATGACGACCTCCTCGGCGCGCGTCGCGTGGTCGTACCCGAGCAGGTGGAGCAGGCCGTGACCGAGCAGCATCGTGAGCTCGTCGAGCAGCGGACGACGCGCCTGCTTCGCCTGGCGCGCGGCCGTGGGTACCGACAGGATCACGTCGCCGAGCGGCTCCTCGTCGACGACCGCGAAGGGCTGTCCCTCGCGCAACGCAAAGGCGAGCACGTCGGTGGGCTTGTCGTAACCGCGGTACGCCTGGTTCAGCTCGCGGATGGTTCGATCGTCGACCAGCGCGACGCTGAGCTCGACGGCGTCCAGGCCGAGGAAAGCGAGCATCTTCTGGGCGCGCCGACGCACGGTCTCGGGGCTGCATCCCGGAAACGGCCCGCCCTGCGTGCTCACGGCGACGCGCGCCGCACGATGAGGGGCCTTCGACACACTGCGTGCCTTCGACACACTGCGTGCCTTCGACACACTGCGTGCCTTAGACGCCCCCTGCCTGGGAGCAACGCCCGTTCGCGGAACGGCCCCCGGCGCGGAGCGCGTCGAGACCCGCTTCGGCTGCTTCGTCGACGGCATCGCGCGCTCAGGCTTGCGGGATCTTCTTCGCATCTTCGAGGAACTTCGCGAGGCCGAGGTCCGTCAACGGATGCTTGAGCAGCTGCTTGATGACGCCGAACGGCACCGTCGCGACATGGGAACCGACGAGCGCGGCACGGACGAAGTGAACCGGGTTTCGCACGCTCGCCGTGAGGACCTGCGTGCCGAAGCCGTAGTTCTCGTAGATCTGGACGATCTGCTCGACGAGCTCCATGCCGTCACCGCCCGCGTCGTCGATGCGGCCGACGAACGGCGAGATGTAGGTCGCGCCCGCCTTGGCCGCGAGCAACGCCTGCGGGGCCGAGAAGCACAGCGTGACGTTGGTCCGGATCCCCTCGCTCGCGAACACCTTCACGGCCTTGAGTCCATCCGCGATGAGCGGCACCTTCACGACGACGTTGCGATGGAGCTTCGCGAGCTCACGTCCCTCGCGGAGGATCCCGTCGCAGTCGGTCGCGATCACCTCGGCCGACACGGGCCCATCGACGATCTCACAGATGGCGGCGATCGCCTGACGCGTCGGCCGCCCGCCCTTGGCGAGCAACGATGGGTTCGTGGTCACGCCGTCGATCGCGCCCATGGCCTGGGCCTCGCGGATCTCGTCGAGGTCGCCCGAATCGATGAAGAGCTGCATGGCGCGGGGACATGACCCACCCGGCGCGCGCCGTCAAAACACGAATTGCGAACGCGCCGCCCGCCAGCGTCAGAACTGCGTGTTCGGCTGGACCACGGGAGCACCGGTTGCCGGCACGTGCGGCGCGGGCGCCTGGGGGGCCGGCGTCGCACCGACCGCGGCGGCGCCCTCCGGTCCGCCGAACAGCTCGCCCGCTACGGGCCCCTTGTCCGTGATCACGACCTGCTTGTACGTCGCCGCGGCTCCCCAGTGGATCGCGACGGTGTGGCTGCTGCCGACCGGGCCCTCGATCGGGACGGTGCCGTCCGCCGCGCGCTCAACTTGATTTCCATCAACAAGGACGAGCGCCTGCGCAGGGCTCACCTTGATGCGGTTCCCGGCCGGTGCGGGCGGGCTCGAGGCGCCGCACTCGGCAGCGCCACCGGATCGGTCGAGGCGCTCGGCGCCGGGGTGGCTCCCGTCACCGGGCCGGCGGACCCGACCACGGGAGCCTCGCTCGCCGTCTCCGCGAGCAACGGGTGGCTTCGATGCGCCGACCGATCCTTCAACAAGACCACGATGGCCGCGACGCCGATCAGGAGGCCGAGGCCGAGGCCGAGGCCGAGGACGAGCGGCCAGCGCGAGGGCGCGCTCTCCTCGACCACCCGGAAGGCCGGCTGGGGGGGTGCAGCCTTGGCGCCGCTTCCCCACTTCGAAGCCGCAGCGGCCGAAGGCTGGGTCGTCCCGCCGGACACGACGTTGGCGCCGCCCGCGTGCTTGACGAACGGCGAAGCCGGCGGAAGCAGCGCCCCCTCGTCGAGCGCCATCGTCGCCTCGGACGACGGCTCGCCCCTCGGTGACGCGCCGAGTTTGTCCGGATCGAGCGCGACGGTCGCAACGTCCCCGGCGTCACCCGCGTCGAGCATCGCGACCGAGGCGGGCCGGGCGACGCGCTCCTCCTCGGTCATCGGGGCGAGCATGCGCTGATGGAGGTGCCACGCGGTGCGGTCCTCGAGGCAGTCGAGGAGGGCCTCGCGCATCTCGCCGGCCGACTGGTAGCGCGCCCCGGCGGTCAGCTTCAGCGCCCCGTGCACCACCTGCTCGAGACGCGGAGAAATCCAGGGCGCGCGCGAGCGAAGCGGCGCCGGCTCTTCGGAGCAGATGGTGATGATGAGATCCCCCACGCCCTCGATGCCCGAGTGGGGCGCCTTGCCGCTGAGGAGCTGATAGAGGACGATTCCGAGGGACCAGATGTCGGCGCGATGGTCGACCGTCTTCAGGCCACGCGCCTGCTCGGGCGACATGAACATCGGCGAGCCGAGTACGCTCCCGGTGCGCGTGAGGCCATCGCTCGCCTCGGAAGCCTGATCCATCTTGAACTTGGCGACTCCGAAGTCCAGCAGCTTGACGATCCGATCGCCGCCGTCGCCCTCGGCGAGGAAGAGGTTCGCCGGCTTGATGTCCCGGTGAACGACCCCCGCCGCGTGGGCCTTCTCGAGGCCGAAGCAGGTCTGCACCGCGATGCGGACGGCGAGCTCGGGCGGCAATGGACCGAGCTGACGCAGGAGCTTGTGGACGTTCATCCCGACCAGCAGCTCCATCACCATGTAGGGGTGTCCGGTCGCCGAGTCGTGGCCGGCGTCGAGGATCTCGACGATGTGGGGCGAGCGAATCTTGGCCGCGGCCTGGGCCTCGCGCTCGAAGCGCGCGATCAACGTCTCGTTGCGAGCGACGTCCTCGATCGAGATGACCTTGACCGCCGCCTCGCGTCCAGTCGTCCGGTGGCGTGCCTTGTAGACGGCACCCATCCCTCCCTCGCCGACGAGGCTCAGGATCTCATACTTGCCGTCGACCACTTGGCCTAGCATCGGGGCGGGAGCGTAGCACCATCCACGACGAACTCGGAGCATCGCGAGACGCGACCCGCGAGTCGCCCCCGACCGGCGGCGCTGGGCTCGGGCTCGAACCTGCCGACGGGGGTGGCGCGGCGGCGCGTGGCCGAGGCTTCGCCGTGCCGTTCGCTGCGGTCGCCACGCTCGCAGCAACGGCGGCCTACGGGCTCGACAGCATGGTCAGGCTCCCGGCGATGCTGCGCTGGCTGACGATGCCCCTCGGTGTGTTCGCCTGCCTCAACGCCGCGATGAGCGTCGCGCTCCTCGTGCAGCATCGCTGGCGCGAGCGACTCGGGCGGCTCGTCACCGTGTGCGCGATGGCCTGGCTCGTGATCGGCGGCTTCCAGCTCGCCTTGACCGCGATCACGTTGCAGGCGACCAACAGCTTCGTCCTCAGCAGCGACCGGACGCTGCTCGCGCTCGCCGCAGGCGCCCTCGTCGCGTCCGCCGCCCCGGCGCTCGCGTGGACCCGGTACGTCGCCGACGACCGCTCGAAGGCGCGCTTCCCGATGGGTGGCCTCCTGGTGCTCCTCGGGCTCGTCGTGGTCCGCCTCGGGTTCCTGTACGTCGCGGCGCGCGGTCATTCCCTGCTCGTCGAAGCCGATCTCACGGAGCTCGCGGACCGGCTCGCGACCGAGGATCCGCTGCGCGAGTTGCCCTTGCCCGAGCGAGGGCGTCCCGCGCTGCTGGCCCGCTACGACGCGGTCGCTTGCCTCCGGCGGGTGGACGAGCTCCCGACCCTGCTGCTCACCCACCTCGCGCGTGACAACGACGTCGCTGGGGTGCGGTCCGTCTGCGTGCAGGAGCCCACCCTCGACGCGCTCGAAGCGAGGCTCCGCAAGCACCTCGCCCGCGCAGCCTCGCGGGGCCCGGTCCGGATCGATCTCGTCGGACGCACCTCCGAGCTGTCCGCGTCGACGCTGGCCGCGGCGTGGTCCCTGGGTGATGGATACGCCGGCGTATGTTCCGAGGTGAGCTGCCTCGCGCCCTGGCAGCTCCTCGGGCTCGGCGCCTACGAGCAACGGACGGAGGAATCTCCGGGCTTCAAGCTCGAGCTCGGCCCGGCTCCAGACCGGCTCGTGCCCTTGCTCGAGCCCCGCCGACACGGTTCGACCGCGACGCGGCTGTGGCGCATCGAGGTCCACAGCCTCGGGCTCTTCCCGGGCCGTCGCTCGGAGCGCCTTCCGCCATGGGAACGATGGCCGACACCGCCCGAGTCCCAGCCGCGTTGAGGGCTTCGTTCAGGCGTCCTCGGCACCGTGGCATTCAAGGAAGCGCTTACCGCTCCCGCATGGGCAAGCCATCTCGGAGGTGACCGGTGCGGGCGCCGGCGCGAACATGTTCGGCGCCTGAACCGGCTCGTCTTCTCCGCCGTGCTGGGCGAGCGCTCGCGCGAGCTCCTCGACGTGACGCTGGAGGTCGTCGGCCTCGATGCGCTGCTCGTCCTCGGCGCGACGGACCTTCGCGCTCATGTACTTCGAGACCACGTTGCCGGAGACGCGCGCGAGCATCGTGACGAAGAGGTTGTAGCCCTCCTTCTTGTACTCCTGCTTCGGATCCTTCTGGCCGTAGCCACGCAGACCGATGCCGTCGCGGAGGTGATCCATGTCGGTGAGGTGATCGACCCACGCCTTGTCGAGCTCCTCGAGGTAGACGTGGCGGAAGATGCGCAGCGAGAGCTCGAGACCGAGCTCCTTCTCGCGTGCGAGCCAAGCCTTCTCGGCGAACTTGTAGAGCTCTTCGGCGAGGGCCTCGCGATCCCCGTTCTCCGAGACGTCGTCGGGCAGCGTGATGCCGAAGTGCCGCTCGACGCCCTCGAAGATGTCGGTCCACGCCCACTCGTCCGGGGGCCGGTTGGTCGGGCAGCTATCCTCGACGATCGCGCCCACGATGCGATCAACGAGATCGAGCGCGCGGTCGCGCTGCTCGGCCAGCGACTGCGGCATCACCTTGACGAGCTCGTCGTAGACCTCGAGTGCCGGCCGAACCTTCGCGATGCGGTGCGTCTCGAGCACAACGCCCCAGCGCGCGTAGATCTCTTTCTGGAGCGTCTCCACCTCGACGAGCTTCGCCTTCTCGAACTCCTTGCGGGCGACCTCGCGAGCCTCGCCGTCCTTGTCGTGCGGGAGGATCGGCTCCTCGCAGAACATGCCGAGGAGCGCCCCAACCTCGGGGACGATCTGCGCGACGAGCTTCTTCGTCGGCGTGATCGTGCGGATCTCGCCGGTCGAGCGACCCTCCTCGTCGGTCTCCTCGGCGATGTAGCGCCCGGTGAGGAGTTCCTGGCGGAGGCGGTAGACCGTCTGCCGCTGCGAGCTCATGACGTCGTCGTACTCGAGCAGGTTCTTGCGAATGTCGAAGTTGCGTTCCTCGACCTTCTTCTGCGCGTTCTCGACGCTGCGCGTGACCCACGGGTGGATGATGGGCTCGTTGTCGGGCATGCCCATGCGCTCCATCAGCGTCTTGACGCGGTCGCCCGCAAAGATGCGCATCAGGTCGTCCTCGAGCGAGAGGAAGAACTTCGACTTGCCGGGGTCGCCCTGACGACCGGCTCGACCGCGGAGCTGGTTGTCGATGCGGCGCGACTCGTGACGCTCGGTGCCGATGATGTAGAGACCGCCGGCCTCACGCACCTCGGCGCCTTCTTTCTTGCAGCTCGCCGAGAGCTTCTCGACATCCGCCGTGAACGCCTCCGGCTCGGACTCGGGCTCCTTGCCTTGCTCCTTCCAGTCGAGCTTCGCGAGCATCTCGGGGTTGCCACCGAGGATGATGTCGGTGCCGCGACCGGCCATGTTCGTCGACACCGTGATCGCGCCCTTCCGACCGGCCTGCGCGACGACGTACGCCTCGTTCTCGTGGTGCTTTGCGTTGAGGACCTGGTGCTCGATCCCCTTCTTCTGGAGGATGCGCGAGACCGCCGCGCTCTTTTCGACGCTGGTGGTACCGACGAGGATCGGTACCCCGCGCTCGTGGTTCTCGAGGATCTCGTCGACGACGGCCGCGAATTTTTCCTTCTCGGTCTTGTAGACGACGTCCTCGTCGTCGGCGCGAACCGCCTGCTTGTTCGTCGGGATGATGACGACGTCGAGGTTGTACGTGGCGTGGAACTCGGCCGCCTCGGTGTCCGCGGTGCCGGTCATTCCCCCGAGCTTCTTGTACTGACGGAAGAGGTTCTGGAAGGTGACCGTCGCGAGCGTGCGGTTCTCCTCCTTGATCGGCACGTTCTCCTTCGCCTCGACCGCCTGATGGAGACCGTCCGACCAGCGACGCCCCTTCAACACGCGACCGGTGAACTCGTCGATGATGAGGACCTCGCCGTCCTTCACCATGTAGTTCACGTCGCGCTTGTAGAGCGCGTGTGCGCGCAGGCACTGCTGGAGGATGTGCAGGGTCTCGAGGTTGACGGGGTCGTAGAGGTTGCCCTTGCCCTGGCGGTATGCGCCGTCGCCGCCGACCAGGATGCCGGCCTCGTTGAGGAGCCGCTCGGCGGCCTCGTTGCCCTCGTCAGTGAGCGTCACCGAGAACTGCTTCTCGTCGACCGCGTAGTGCTCCTCGTTGCGCAGGCGCGGGATCAGCTCGTTGACCTGGCGGTACTTGTCGCTCGAGCGCTCGCCCTGACCGGAGATGATGAGGGGCGTGCGGGCCTCGTCGATCAGGATCGAGTCGACCTCGTCGACGATCGCGTAGTGGAGCGGGCGCTGCGCGTACTCGAGCGCCGAGAACTTCATGTTGTCGCGCAGATAATCGAAGCCAAACTCGTTGTTTTGGCCGTAGGTGATGTCGGCCTTGTACGACTTCACCTTCTCCCACGGGTCCTGGTTGTTGACGACGGTGCCGACCGAGAGCCCGAGGAAGTTGTAGAGCTTCCCCATCCACTCGGCGTCGCGTTTCGCGAGGTAGTCGTTCACCGTGACGACGTGGACGCCCTTGCCCTCGAGCGCATTGAGGTAACAGGCAAGGGTCGCGACGAGGGTCTTGCCTTCGCCGGTGCGCATCTCCGCGATCTTGCCCTCGTGGAGGACCATGCCGCCGATGAGCTGGACGTCGTAGTGGCGCATGCCGAGCGCACGGCGGCCGGCCTCGCGCGCCGTCGCGAACGCGGGGACGAGGATGTCGTTGAGCGTCGCGCCCTTCTCGAGCTGCTCGCGAAACTCGATCGTCTTGGCGCGGAGCTGCTCATCGGACAGCTTCTTCATCGCCGCCTCGAGGTCGTTGATCTTCGCGACCCTGGGCTTCATCCGACGGATGACACGGTCGTGCGAGGTGCCGAACAGCTTCTTGATGACGTCGAACATCGGAGCGGCGGAGTCCTAGCAGGCCAATGGCGGGCCGTACAGGGATTGCACCCGCGGGGAACGGCCCACCCGAATGCCCAGCGGCCCTCGACCGGCCGCGAGCCTTACGCCGTGACCCGAGCACCCGCGCCGGGCTACCATCCCGCGGTGGAAAGCGGCCCCCTCCTCGTCGTCGTCGCGCCCGCCCTCCCGGTCGTGGCGCGCATGGTGCGGGACCCGCGCTCGGGACGCTCGGGGCCCTGGTCGTTGCGGCGGCCGGCGGCGCGGTCGGGCCGCGCGACGTGGTGACGGCGCTCGGGGCGCAGTGGCGCGCGTTCCTCGCCCTCGGCTCGGTCATGGTGATGACCACGGCCGCGGAGCGCGTCGGCCTGCTGGATCGGCTCGCCGCGTGGATCGAACCACGCACGCGCGGCCCGGTTCGCCACGCCTTCCGGATGACCTTCGGCCTCGCCGCGCTCGTCGCCACCGTGTTCTCGAACGACGCCGCCGTGCTGCTCCTCACGCCGACGATCTTCGCGCTGCTCCGCACCGTGTACCCGCGCCGGAATCCGAAATTTCTCGTCCCGTTCGCGTTCGCCGTCTTCGCTGCTGCGGGCGTCGCGCCCCTGGTCGTCTCGAACCCGATGAACCTGATCATGGCCGACCACCTCGGGATCGGCTTCAACCGCTACGCGCGCGTGATGATCCCGGTGGCGCTCGTGAGCTCACTCGCCACCTATGCGATGCTCGTCTGGGTGTTTCGAGAAGCGCTCGCCGACGACGCCCCGGCCCTGGGCGCATGGCCCGGCGAGCTCCCCGCCGTCTCGGGCGCAGGCCGCGTCGTGCTCGCGACGGTGGCGGCGACGTTGCTCGCTTACCCGGCCATGGCCGCGATGCGGCTGCCGCTGTGGCCGGTGGCCGTGTTCGGCGGCCTCGTCAGCGCCGGCGCCTGCATCGCCACGGGCGAGCGGCTCGAGAAGCTCTCGCACGGCGTCGCGTGGCCCGTATTCCCGTTCCTCGTCGGGGTGTTCGTGCTCGCACTCGGTCTCGAGCGAATCGGCGTCGTGGCGTGGCTGCGCGAGCTCTACGCACGGAGCGATCACCCGCTCGCGACGATCGGCACCCTCTCGGCCCTCGGCTCGGCGCTCTTGAACAACCACCCGATGTCGGTGCTCAACGTTTTTGCGCTCGAGCATGCTCCCCTCGGCGATGCAGGCGCCTTCGCAGCCCTCGTCGGCGGCGATCTCGGACCGCGACTCCTGCCGGTCGGCTCGCTCGCGTCACTCCTGTGGTTCGACGTCCTCCGCAAGCACGGCGTCGACGTCGACCTCGCCACGTTCGTCCGCGTCGGAGTCGCCTTGACGTTGGTCCCGCTCGCCGTCTCGCTCGCGACCCTCGCGGTCGTGGCGCGCCTCCTACCGTGAGCGACGCGCGGCCGCGGGGGACTCGAATCGCTCGCCGATTTCGAACCTCACGGTCGAGAAGAAGCTCTCCATCACCGCGTTGTCGTCGCAGTTTCCGCGGCAAACCATCCTGCCTGAAAGCCCGTTGTGGCGCAGCAGACGTGGATGACCGTCGCTAGCGTGTGGGCGCCCCTGATCGCTGGGATGAAGGACGTCTCCGCGCGGTCGTCGGAGTTGCAGCGCCGAAAGTCGCGCCCTGATCTCGAAGTGACGATCGTTCACCGCGCTCGTCGCCCAGCCGACGACCAGGCGCGAACGACGGTCGAGCAGCGCAGCCAGGAACACCCTGCCGCCGGGGGTCGTGAGTTCAATGGTATCCTCAAGCCAGCGCTAGTTCGACTCAGCGGCATCGAACACGCCGAACATCGTCGGGCGTGGACGACGGCCCTCGCGCCGTCAGCGAGCCGCGAGAAGCACGATGAGCGTGAGGACGATCGGCACGAGGATGCCCACGACGGCCGCGGCGCCGATGACGAGGAACAGGACCTTTCGGAAGCGCAGGCGCTCCTCGGTGGTGGCGGCGATCGCCCGAACGTGCGAGGCAGCGCCACGCTGCGGCCGCATCAGGGCCCCAAGCGCTCGCGATGTGAGCCTCCGTCTCGTGAAAGGCGCGCTCCACGCCCGTCGCGAGGTCGAGGAGCCCGTCGAGAAAGAAGGCGAGCTCCTCCGCAGTCGGCTCGTAGGTGTGACGTAGAAAGGTCGCCCTGTCCACGCGGAGAGGAACCCCGCCGATCGACAGCGAGCCGAAGTCGGTGTCGATCCCGCTGAAGGCGGTGCGCGAGACCTCGACGAACCACCGCCGTCGGCGCTCATTCATGACGAGCGGTCCGATCTCGACGGGCAGGCAATGGACCTTGTAGCGCTGGTCGAAATCAGGGTCGCCCGTTGGGACGAGGGGAGCGTTGGCGTAATGGGCACCGTACCCATCAAGGTGGAGACGAGCCGGCACGCCGAGCACCGTCGCGAAGCGGACCCCGAAACTCCCCAGGTGCGGCCGGTTGACCGTCACCTGGAACTTGCGCTCACGGTATCGACACGAAAACGTCCGAGCGGGATTGCCGAACTGGCCATGCAGGAGCTCGCGCACGTCCGTCACGACACGGCACAGCTGCTCCACGATCCCCTGCTGGATGTCGCTGCTGAGCCGCACGGGAGAACGATACGGCCGATCCGGCGTGAGGGAAATCGGTCGGCAAGAGCGGCACGTGCCGACGTAGCGGAGCAGGAGCGGACCGCGCCCCGGCGCCACCACCACGCTCGACCTCGCGTCGCTGGTTCGTACGCTCCCCCTCGCGCCACCCTTTCACCTCCTTCGTGGACAGGCGCGCACGGGCGGACCAAGCTGTCGCCCGTATGCGTCTTCGACACGTCCTCGCGGCCTCGTTGCTCTACGCCCTCGCTCCGTCGCCGGCGAGCGCGACCGAGCCCGCCGAGGCCCGCACCGAGGTGAAACGGTCCGCCGTGCTCGACATCCCCTTCACGAAGTTCCAGCTCTCGAACGGTCTCACCGTCATCTTCCACGAAGACCACACCCAGCCCCTCGTCGCGACGAACCTCAGCGTCAACGTCGGCTCGCGCGACGAGCCCGCGAAGCGCACCGGCTTCGCGCACCTCTTCGAGCACCTGATGTTCATGGGCACCGAGCGCGTGCCCGAGAAGATGTTCGACGCCTGGATGGAGAAGGAAGGCGGCTCGAACAACGCCTGGACCTCGAACGATCGCACCGTCTACCACGACGTCGCACCGAGCCACGCGCTCCCGCTCCTTCTGTGGATGGAGGCCGATCGCGTGAGCACGCTCGGCCGCCAGATCACGCTCGACAAGCTCGACGCGCAACGCGACGTCGTGAAGAACGAACGCCGTCAGACGAGCGAGAACGAGCCCTACGGCAAGGCCGAGCTCGTCCTGCCCGAGCTGCTCTTTCCCGAGGGCCATCCTTACCACCACCCGGTGATCGGCTCGCACGAAGACCTGACGGCGGCCTCGGTCGACGACGTCCGCGGCTTCTTCGCGCGGCACTACGTCCCGCAGAACATGTCGCTCGTCGTCGCCGGAGACTTCGATCCCGCCGCGGTCAAGCCGCTCGTCGAGCGCTTCTTCGGTAGCATCGCACGCGGCCCCGAGCCTGGCACCCGCCCGACCGCGCCGTTGCCGAGGCACGAGTCCGATCGGCGCCAGACGATCGACGACAACGTGAGCCTGCCGAAGCTCATCGTCGCCTGGCCCAGCCCCGCGCACCTCGCAGCGGGCGACGCCGAGCTCGATCTCCTGTCGCAAGTGCTATCCGCCGGCAAGGGAAGCCGCCTCTACCAGTCGCTCGTCTACGACAAAAAGCTCGCGCAGTCCGTGTCGGCGTACCAGGCCTCGATGTCGATCGGCTCGTACTTCGCGGTCGAGGTGCTCGTTCGCCCCGGTGTCTCGTTCGAGACGATCGAGCGAGCCCTCGAGGCGGAGCTCGACGGCGTGCGCGGCAAGGCCGTCTCGGCGGAGGAGCTGTCGCGCGCGCGCAACGCGTTCGAGTCGCACTTCATCGAGCGGCTCCAGTCGCTCGCCACCCGCGCGAGCATGCTGAATGGCTACTTCGTCGAGACGGGCGAACCCGGCTACATCGCCAAGGATCTACGCCGGTACCAGGACGCGACGGCCGAAGCGCTCCTCACCCACGCGAGGAACACGCTCATTCCGAAGGGTCGCGTGATCCTCCGCATCAAACAGGCGGGTGAACCCGAGCCCGTCGACGCGCCCCCCGAGCCGAAGGCCGGGGCGGCGAAGGGCACCTCGAAGGCCCCCCCAAAAAAGGCCGAGAAGAAACCCGCCTCGAAGAAGGACGGAGCCTCGAAGAAGGACGGTCAAGCGAGCGGAGGCACGAAGTGATGATTCCGCGGAGATTGGCCCTCGCAGCCGCCGTCGCGCTCACCGCTTGTGCCCCGAAGCCCGCCACCGTGAAGCTGCCGGAGAAGTCCGCCGTGATTCCATCCACCGATCCGCTCGCCGAGCGTCCGTCGCTCGGTGCTCCCGTCCCCTTCAAGCCGGTGCAGCCCGAGGTGTTCGTCACCGCCGAGGGCCTCACCGTCTGGCTCGTCGCACGCCCCGCGCTGCCGCTCGTGTCGCTCGCCCTGATGGTCCCGACCGGCTCTGCCGACGATCCCAAGGAGCGCCCCGGCCTCGCTCACATCACCGCCGACATGCTCGACGAGGGCGCTGGGACCCGAGGCGCGATCGCGATCTCCACGGCGATCGAAGATCTCGGCGCGCGGCTGTCGACGAGCGCCGCGCTCGATGGCTCGACCATTGCCTTGACGGTCATCAAGAAGCACCTCGGGGTCGGGTTCGAGATTTTCGCTGACGTCGCTGCACGCCCACGCTTCGACGAGGCCGAGTACCGCCGCGTGACCGAGCTCTGGCAGAACGCGCTGAAGCGCCGCGACGACGATCCGCAGTCGGTGGCCCGGGTCGTGCGAGCCGCCGTACTCTTCGGGCCCGACGCGCCTTACGGGCATCCGACGTCGGGCCGCCTCGAGGTCGCGAAGGCGCTCACCCTCGACGAGGTGAAGGCGTTTCATGCGGCCCACTACCGGCCCGATCGCGCGACGCTGGTCGTCGCCGGAGACCTGACGCGCGGCGAACTCGAGGCGCTCCTCGCAAAGCACCTGGCGAGCTGGAAGCGCCCCGCGGCACCGCCTCCCGCGCGGGCCGTGCCGACGCCACCACGCGCGAAGCGTCCGCGCCTCGTCCTCGTCGATCGCCCCGAGGCGCCGCAATCGGTGCTCGCGTACATCGCGCCCGGCGTGAAGGCGAGCGACCCCGGAGCCCCCCCCCTCGAACTCGTCAACACGGCGCTCGGAGGCTCGTTCGCGTCGCGCCTGAACCAGAATCTGCGGGAAGATCATCACTGGACTTACGGCGCGGGCTCGAGCTTCGTCGAGACGCGCGGCCAGGGCCCGTTCATCGCGCAGGCTCCGGTGTTCGTCGACGCAACGGCCCCCGCCCTGCGCGAGCTGCTCGCCGAGATCGCGAAGATGCGCGACGCCGGCCCCACCGACGACGAGATCGCCCGGGGGCGAGCGCGCGACCTTTTCGACTTGATGCAGACGCAGGAGACCCTCGGCAACTTCGTCTCGCGCCTCGCCGATCTCGCCGAGCTCGGGCTGCCGCCGGACCACGATTCGCGAGCGAGCGTCGCGCGTCAGGCCGCCACGCGCGCAAGCCTCGCCGCCCTCGCGAAGCAGCACCTCGATCCGAGCCTGGCGAGCATCATCGTCGTCGGCCCGCGGGCCGTCGTCGAACCGCAGCTCGGGGTGCTCGGCCTCGGCGAGCCGGAGCTGTGGACGGCGCAAGGCCTGCCGGCATCCGCAACGAAGTAAGCGCGCTCGAGGACCGAAGCGCAGCGACCTTCTGGTCGTGAGCATCGGAGCGCAGAGGCCAACGACGGCCTCGGCGCTCACACCCCGAGCGGGCACGGGGATTGCTGGCCTTTCCCAGCCTCCCTCCGTGTGACATCCTTTCCCCTCGAGGCTCATGATGATTCCCCGCCGCTCCTGGCTCGCTGCCGTCGTCGTCGCTGCTGCTACCCTGGTGGGCTGCGGCCCCGGGACCGAGCCGCAGCCGACTCCGACCGGCCCCAGCTGGGCGCAACTTTTTTCTGAGCTCCCTGGCGCGCTGATCTCGGTGTGGGGCACCGACGCGAAGAACGTCTGGGCAGTCGGCGGCGACGCGGGTGACGGCGACGGCCCGATGACGATGCACTTCGATGGCACGCGCTGGACGCGCCACCTCACCGGCAAGCAGGGCGACCTGTGGTGGGTGCACGGCTTCGAGGGAGGCCCGCTCTTCATGGGCGGAACGAAGGGGCAGATCCTCCGCTACGAAGGAGGCGCCTTCGAGCCGATGGCGACGCCCGCCTCCGCCGGCACGATCTTCGGCATCTGGGGCGCCGCGCCCGATGACGTGTGGGCCGTGGGGGGCGCAGGCAGCACGCCCACCGGCGGCTTCCTCTGGCACTACGACGGAAAGACCTGGTCGCCATCCCCGCTCGCTCCCTCGACGCTCGCCGCCGAGGCGACGGTGTTCAAGGCCTGGGGCACGCGCGCCGACGACGTCTGGTTCGTCGGCACCGGCGGCCTCATCCTGCACTACGACGGCAAGGCCATCGAGAAGGTCGAGTCGCCGATCCAGGAGACGCTCTTCACGGTGAACGGCGCGAGCGGTCGCGTCTACGCCGTCGGCGCGGACGGCGTGATCCTCGAGAACGCCGGCGCGGGCTGGGCGAGCGCGGCCCCCGACAACGCGCGGCAGATGAACGGCGTCGCGGCGCTCGGCGACGACGCGTTCGCGGTCGGCGTCTACGGCGGCGTGATGCGACGGGAAGGCGGCGCCTGGAAGGCCGTCGACACCGGGCTCTCCTTCCAGGACGATTATCATGGGGTGTGGCTGGATCCCGACGGCGGCGCGTGGTGCGTCGGCGGGCAGATCGCGGCCGACCCGCTCGTCGAGGGGACGCTCACCTACTTTGGCGAGGCGGACATCCCGGGGTCGACGTTCGATACGGTAAAGTGAAGGCTCGCTCGCTACGTGGCCGGCGCTCGGTCAACCGCGTCCGCGGCGAAGCCTCCGAATCCGACAGAAGGAACCGCGCAGCTTGCGGAGTTGTTTCCCAGAATGAATCGGAGAAGAGCATGAACGTGTCGAGGAACGTTGCACGGGTACGGCTCGCGATGGTCGCGATGCTCGCGAGCCTCGGGACCGTTGGCTGCTCGGGCCAGCCCGAGCCGAACGTCTGCGAGGAAAAATCCGGAGTGGCTTGCATCTGGGCAGGTCAGACGAACGCCTTGGGCTTCAACGGCGACGGCAAGCATCGCCTCGACACCTTCCTCTACTGGCCTGTCGACATGGAGTTCGCGTCCGACGGGACGCCGTGGCTCCTCGATTGGAACAACCACTACATCCGCAAAGTCCGCCCCGACCAGACCATCGAGAGCGTGGTCGGCAGCTTCCTCGGCGACGGCGCAGCCGATGGCAGCGACGCCGTCGAACCTGGAGCGCCCGGGCTCGAGGTGAGCCTCAACCATCCGACCGACATCGTGTTCCTCGACGAACGGACGATGCTCTTCGCCGCGTGGCACAACCACAAGATCCGAAAGCTCGATCTCGAGACCGGCAACGTCGTCATCGTCTACGGCAAAGGCCCAGGCTACGGCGGAGACGGCGGCGCAGTCGCTGACGTTCGGCTCAACCAACCAAGCAAGATCGCGCTCGACGCCGACCAGAACCTCTTCATCGTCGACCAGCGCAACCAGCGCGTGCGGCGCATCAGCGCGGACGGCGCCACCATCGAGACCTATGCGGGCAACGGCAGCAAGGGATTCACGGGCGACCAAGGTCCGGCGAAGGACGCGCAAATCGAGTTCGAGGCGGGCCCGAACCCCGAGCCGTCGGGCGCCATCGCGGTGCGCGAGTCAGACGGCGTCGTCTTCATCGCGGACACGCTGAACCAGCGCATTCGGCGCATCGACGCCGACGGGACGATCACGACCATCGCGGGGAACGGCACCAAGGGCTACGGCGGCGACGGCGGCCCAGCCACCGACGCGCAACTCGCCAACGTGAAGGATCTCGAGCTCGGCCCGGACGGCCGGCTCTACCTCGCGGACACCGACAACAACCGCATTCGCGTGATCGACCTCGACGTCGGCATCATCGACACCGTCGCGGGCAAGGGCACGCAAGGGAGCGCCGATGCGAACGGAGTGGCGGCGCTGGACCTCGAGCTCTCACGACCGATGGGGCTCGCGTTTGACCAAGCGGGAGCGCTTTACGTCTCCGACACCTTCAACGCGCGCATCCTGAAGCTGCCCCGATGAGAACCACCATGAGAGTCCCTGCAAGCTCGTGCCTCTTCGTTCTTGTGAGCGCAGCGCTGCTCGGCTGCGGCCCCGGGCCTCAGCCCGAACCGCCTTGCACGCCGGCCCCGGGCACGATTTGCACCGTCGCGGGCACCGACGTGCTGGGCCTGGCGGGCGATGGTGGCCCTGCAGTCGAGGCCGAGCTTTACTGGCCGATGGACCTGACCATCGGGCCGAACGGACACCACTACCTCGTGGATTGGAACAACCACCGCATCCGCAGCATCGATCCCAAGACTGGCATCATTCGGACGCTCGCAGGCGTCGACGGCATCGGCGATGGGCCGGTGGGACCAGCGCTCGAATCGCACTTCAACCACCCCACGCAGGTGGTGTTCGACGGTGATGACAACATGCTGATCGCCGCGTGGCACAACAGCAAGGTCAAGCATGTCGACATGAAGACGATGCTGCTGTCCGACACCTGCGGCGACGGGCTCCGTGCCTACAAGGGCGACGGCGGTCTCGCCAAGACGGCATCGTTTGACCTCACGGTGTCGCTTGGCTTTGGTCCGGACGGGGACCTGTTCATCCTCGACCAAGCCAACCAGCGCATCCGCAGAGTCGACGACAAGGGCCTCGTCTCGAACTACGCGGGCGACCAGTGCGTCGTGAACGAATGTGCCGATGGCGAGACGCCCGAGCCATGCCCGAACAGCCAGAAGTTGGTGTGCAACCTCGCCGCGAACGAAGCGCTGTGCATGGCGACGCCGGGCTGCCTCGGCGGCTTCGCGGGCGATGGCGAGACGGCCGACAAGCTGCGCATGAAGCAGCCCGTGTCGCAGAGCGCCGATCCGGGCGGGCGTCTCCTCATCGACACGAACGGAGACCTCTACTTCAGCGACATCTTGAACCACCGGGTCCGCAAGATCGACGCGCAGACGAAGCTCGTATCGACCGTCGTCGGCAGCGGCGAGAAGGGCTACAGCGGCGACGGGGGCGACGCGACGAAAGCCAAGCTCAACCGCCCGAGCGATCTCGCGTTCGGACCGGACGGCGCGCTCTACATCGCGGACACCTACAACTCATGCATCCGAGCGGTGAAGGACGGCGTCATCGACACCGTGGCGGGGAGCTGCGACGAGGATGGCTTCGCGGGCGATGGCGCGAGCCCGACGACGGCGAAGCTCAACCGACCCTACGGCATCGCGCTCGACGCGAACGGCGACCTGTACATCGCGGACACGTTCAACGGCCGCCTTCGTGTCGTGAAGAAGTAAGCCAGTTTCTCTGGCTCTTCGCCTGACGGCTCATCGCGGGCCCACCAACCCGAGGTCGTCGTGCATTTCGCGGCCCGTGGCCTCGGGTTTGCTACGCTGAACCCATGATGCTCCGCCCCGTGAACATGCAGCGCCTCCTCGTCGCCGCGGTCGTGCTCGCCGCCGCGTGCAGCTCACCCGACCCGACGCCCACGCCCGACCCCCTCTGGCCAGAAGACTGGGCGTCGACGTACACGCAAGTCCGCCCCTGCCGCCGCAGCATCGATCACGATCTCGGCTACGTGACGATCCACGCCGACGCGAAGGCGACGTCCTCTTACGAGAAGCGCGACGCGCCGTTCCCCGAGGGCTCGACCATCCTCAAGGTCGAGTACGACGACGAAGAGTGCACCGAGCTTCGCGGCTATACCGTGATGCAACGGCGGGCGAAGGGCTACGACCCCGCAGGCGGAGACTGGCACTGGCAGAAGGCGGACGTGAACCGTGTCGTCACGATCGACGGCAAGAGCAGCTCTCCCGCGGCGGATCCGCCGACGAAGGTCGACCGCTGCGTGAAATGCCACGAAGCTTGCGGACAGGCCCCCGATGGGTTCGACGGGACGTGCTCTGCCGTCAATGCCGAGTGAACGGTGCGTTCGATCGTCCGATGACCCCGACGCGACCGACGACCTCCGCGCGGCGACTCGCCTTCGTCGCGCACCTGCTCCCGCTTGCGATCCTCGGGGGTTGCGGACCGACCGAGACGCCCTGCGCAGGCGCGGGCGTGATTTGCCGCGTTGCCGGTGACGGCTCGGCCTCGTTCGACGGAGATGGCAAGGACGCCGTCGCGAGCGGACTCTACCTCACGTCGACCGTCCGACGCGGTCCCGATGGCCTCGTCTACGTGATGGACTTCAACAACCACCGCCTGCGGCGCGTCGAGGCCGACGGCACTCTGCGGACCGTGATCGGCAACGGCATCCACGCCGTCGCCGTCGAAGGTGCGGCCGCGCGCGAGACGCCGCTCGAAAACCCGATCGACTTCGCGTTCGACGCGAGCGGCGGCGTCGTGCTGATCGGCTACCACGACCCGCGCATCCTGCGGGTTGGAGCGGTAGGCGTGCTCGAAGTGCTGGCCGGCTCGGGCTTTCAGGGCGAGCACGGTGACGACGGGCCCGCCCTCGAGGCGACGTTCACGCAGCTCTCCGCGCTCGCGGTCGCGCCCGATGGACGCGTCGCGGTGTGCGATGACCTAAGTCACCGCGTGCGCGCGCTGGTCGACGGCCAGATCGTCGCCGTCGCAGGCGTGTCCGGCGAGGCGGGATTCTCGGGCGATGGCGGTAAGGCGACCGAGGCGAAGCTCGACACGCCGCGCGGCCTCGCCTTCGACGCCGAGGGCAACCTCTACGTCGCGGACTCGCAGAACCACCGAATCCGCCGCATCGGCGTCGACGGACTCATCACCACCATCGCGGGCACGGGGGAGGCGGGGCAGAGCGGCGACGACGGGCCCGCGCTCGACGCCACGCTGCGCGAGCCAAACGGCGTCGAGATCGCACCCGATGGCAGCGTGCTCGTCGCCGACACCGGCAATCACCGCATTCGACGCATCGACGCGAGCGGCACGATCCGCACCCTCGCCGGGACCTCGGCGGGCCTCTCCGGCGACGGTGAGCTCGCGCGACGAGCCGAACTTCGAGGGCCGAACCGCGCCACCGCGACGGACGACGCCGTGTACATCGGCGACCAGCGAAATCACCTGGCGCGAGTCGTGTTCTTGCGTTGACGATCGCGCCGCTTCGGGGCCTACTCGTGCGCCATGAAGCTTCGTACCAGCATCGGATGGGCGCTCGTGGCCTTGAGCAGCCTCGGCCTCTCGACCACCGCGTGCGATGACGCGATCTCCGTTCCCGTCGGCACGGGCGGCGCCGGCGGAGCCGCCGGGACGGGCGGCGCCGGCGGCGGCGACGGCGAGTGCGAGGCGCCTCTCAGCGCGTGCGACGCGCTGTGTGTCGACACGCGCTACGACCCTGCCCACTGCGGCGCGTGCGACGCCGCGTGCCCCGACGGCGCGGCGTGCCTCGACGGCACGTGCACGAAGGGCCCGAAGGCCGACGGCGAGCACTGTGCCTCGGACGACGAGTGCTACGGCGGCGTCTGCCTGAAGGAGGAGGACTTCGGCCTCGCGCAGGGCATGTGCACCACGGTCTGCAACCTCGGCCTCGGCATCGACTGCCCCGATCCCGACAGGGTGTGCAGCGAGTCGGACGGGGTCTGCCTGAAGCTCTGCACCAAGGGCGGGGGCGAGTGCCCGAACGACGCGTCTGAGTGCGTGACGAGCGAGGACTCGCCGAACGAGGGCTTCTGCCTGTCGACCTGCACGAAGAACGCCGACTGCCCCGCGCTCGGCAAGTGCAATGTCGAGACGGGTCGCTGCGAGCCGCCCGAGGACTGCGCGAACAAGGACGACGACGACGACGACGGCTTCACCGACTGCGAGGACGACGAGTGCTCGAGCACCGCGGCCTGCAAGGCGGCCATCGAGACCGCGTGCACGGCACCCAAGACGGCGACCGACGGCTTCGCAGGCAGCACTTCCCAGGGGTCGATGCTCTTCTTCGGGAGCTGCACGGGCTTCGGGGCGAAGGAAGAAATTCTGCGATTTACCGCGGGGAATGCCGACGCCGTGGTTCGAATCTCGGTCGATTCGACGAAGGACCTCGGCTTCTACGTCCGCTCGACCTGCGACGACGCGGCGAGCGAGCGCACCTGCACGGACATGGCCGACCCCAGCTCGCCCGAGAAGGGTTACCTCTTCGCGAGCGCCGGCAAGAGCTACGACCTCTTCGTCGACGGCTTCGACCAGACCCAGTCGGGCGCCTACACGCTCGGGCTCGCGACGCTGATGACCTCGCTCGAGGTCGAGCCGAACAACGCGACCCCGACCGCAAACATCACCTCGGGCGCGACGTCCGGCGTCGTCGGCGCGATCACGAAGAACGACGTCGACGTGTTCGCCGTGACGGTCCCGAGCGCCGGCATCCTCACCGTCCAGACCACCAACGGCACGAGCAGCGTGTGCGATACCGGCAAGGGCGGCATCGACACCGAGGTCGAGATCCTCGACACCAATGGGGCGAAGAGCCTCGCGAAAGAGGACGACATTTCGGCCGGCCTCTTCGCGCCGCCGAACTTCTGCACGCTCGTCGGGGTCGAGCTGCCCGCGGCGGGCACGTACTACGTGCGCATCGCGGCCTCGCAGGAGTACTGCAAGGACTGCACGTTCGACTACGCCGCCGCGGTCGAGTTCAAGCCGGCCCCGTGACGCGCGCGCGTCACGGTGGCCACTCGTGAGCTCTCCGACGGGAGCTCACGGGGCGTCGGGCTGCAACACCACGGGGAGACGCGGCGCTCCTTGATAGACGGTGCCGTTGCCAACCCACGCGAGGTAGCTCGGGGCTGCGGCGCCATCGAGGTCGAGCGCGAGCTCGAGGAGCGCCTTCGGCTTCGAGACGAGCTCGATGGCGTCGCTGTCGAGCGCGGTCTGCCCGTCGAACACCAGCACGCCGTCATCGTCGATGTCGACGTCGTCGTTGTCCTCGAGCTCCTGCTCCGACACCGCGCCGATCCCGCCGTAGGGGTAAACCTTGAGGTAGAACTTGCAAGGGTAACCGGTGGTGCGCGTGTCGCAGCTCGTCCAGAAGCGCCAGGTACCGCCGCGACGGTACTCGACGAACAGCGCGGCGCCATCGCCGAGGTTCGTCGTCATCACCTCGTCGGCGTCGATGGTGGCGTAGAAGCGCTCCCCTCCGCGGCGGTCTTCGTCGTCATCGTGGTGCACGCCGCAGCCGGTGCCCGCGAGGGCGAGCGCGACGGCGGCGAAGCCATGAGCGAGTACGCGGGGATTCATGAATGCTTCTCCTCGTCGAGACTGGAACAGAGAGACCGTAGCGCGGACGCAGCGCTTCGTCAGCGGCGACCGCCTCCGAACGAGCGCATCGGCGGCGAATAGGAGCGCATCGGCGGCGAATAGGAGCGCATCGGCGGCGAATAGGAGCGCATCGGCGGCGCATACGACCGCGCGGGCGGAGCATACGAGCGCGTAGGTGGAGCGTACGAGCGGGCCGCCCGAGCCGACGAGGGCGGCGCAACGACGCCGGGCGAGCGGCTCGACGTCGACGGCGGCTCGGCGCGCACGACGCGCATCCCAGACGGCCTCGCGAGCGAGGGCGCCGCGCGGCTCACCCGACTCGCCGGCCTCTCCGATGGCGCGGTGCGGATCACCCGGGTCGCCGGTGCCAGGCTCGTCGACGAGGACTCGGCGCGCAGCACGCGTTCCGCCGGGCGCGTCGTCGCACGAGAGGGCTCACCGAGGCTCGGCACGGGCGACCGGTTAGGCAGCGCGCCCTTCAGCGCGAGGGCTCGCACGTCGTGAGGGACGCGCGTCTGCGGGATGGCGGCTCGCGGGATGCGCGCCTCGGTGAGCGATGGCGAGCGGGCAAGCCTCCGCAGCTCGATCGGCGCGGGCCGCACGGCCGTCGCGCGCGCAGGAGCCGCCGGGGCAGGAGCCCCGCTCACGCGCGAGTTGGCGACGAGCCGCTGGGCGATGGCGCGGTCGTGCACGATGTGGCGGTACCAACCCGGGGTGAAGAGGTAGGCCGAGGGGCAGAACCACCACGGTACGGCGAGGCCCCACACGACGCCGACGGCGAGGCCGTTCATCCAGACGAAGCTCGGGGGCATCGGTGCCCAGCCGACGTAGTCATAGCCGTAGAGTCCGGTGCGCCAGAGCACCCAGGCGGGGGCGTAGACGCGGCCCGGGATCCACGCCCAGCCAAGGGTCTCGAGCCACACCCAGCGCCCGTAATGAAACGGTACGTAGCCCCAGTCGTAGTCGCTGACCCAGAGCCACTGACCGTCGTCGGCGATGGCCCAGTGACCGGCGGTTCGGTACGGGGCGAAGTCAGGTCCGACGGAGGCCGTGCTCGGCACCCATACGGTTCCGTAGGTCGGGTCCTCGAGCCACCGGCCGTAAGGCTCAAGCACCCCGCGAAACTCGACGAGCGCGCTAGGGTCCGCGTCGGCCGTCGGATTGTACGCGGAGGCCACCCCGAGCTCGGCGTCCGCGACGGCGGCTTCGTACAGCGCGTCCGCCGGCCCCGAAGCGTCCACCGTGCTCGGCACCCGAACCGGGCCTGCGCTCACGGGCGGAGCCGACGGAGGAGGCGGCGTCGGCGGTAGTTGGGCGACGGCGACGAGGCCCACGCCCAGGACGGCGATGAACACAGACCACGCCAGGATCCAACGAGGGGGCGCCATGGGCATCATCATGAGATCTTCGAGCGGTCCTTTCCAGCGCAACGTACCGAGCTGCCGGTACGACGAGGGCGGACGGCGCGCGCTTCAACGTCCGCACGAGCACGACGCACAACATTCCGGCCCGCGTCGAATGACCGATGGTAGGTTCCTGGTCGTGACGAGGGTCTTCGCCCCAGGTCGATCGGCGCTGCGCCTCGCGATGGCGTTGGGGCTCCTCACGACGGCGCCCGATGCGCTCGCGCAGGTGTACGACTCGGCCGCGCGCATCGACCAACTTCAGCCTGCGTCGGCCGGGAGCCCATTCCCCCGAGCCGAGGGCCCGAGGCCCATGTTCGAGCAGGGCGCCGGCGTCGCGACCCGGATCTTGGGCGAATACATGCTCGACCCGCTCAAGGCGGCGGTCGTCGGCGGGGACGGGACGGAGACGCCGATCTCGCTCGTTCGGCACGCCGCGCTCGTCCACGTCGGCGGTCACTACAGCCCGCGCCGCTGGTTGAACCTCGAGTTCAACATCCCCTTCGCCGTGTACGAGCAGGGCGACGCGAGCGCCGCCGTGAAGGGCGAGGGCCTGGCCGGCGGGACGACCGGCGTCGGCGACGTCCGTGTCGGCGTGCATGCCCTCCCGCTTCAGACGCGCAAGCTCTCGGTGCAGCTCGGCGCCCGCTTCTGGGGGCCGACCGGGACCGAGGCCGCCTACCTCCAGAGCTCACGGCGGCTCTTCCGAACCGAGCTCGTCGCGGCCGCGATGGGCGAGACGGAGAGCTTTCTCTACGGCTGCACGCTCGGCCTCGCGCCGATGTGGTTCGCGGGGCGCGACGGCGATCGCCTCGCGGCGACCTGCGCCGCGGGCGTGAAGCTCGGTGACGTGGCGCAGCTCGCGCTCGAGCCGCATTTCGCCGCGTTCGCGTACCGGACCCACCCCGATCAGGCGACGCTCGCCGGCCTCGGCGACACGCGCATCGCCGTCGCGTTCGAGCCGCTCGCCTCGCTCTCGTTCAAGGCGGGGGATTTCGCGCTCGCCCTCGCGGGCGGCGCGGGGCTCGGCGACGCGCCAGGGACGGCGGCCGCGCGCGGGATGTTGAGCCTCACCTACGCGACCGTAGGCCATGCCTCGGGGCGCGCGACGGGCGACGGAGACCGCGACCTCGACGGGACGAGCGACACCTACGACGCCTGCCCAGACGAGGCGGGCCCTGAAGAGCGACGAGGCTGCCCCGACAAACGCGACGAGGACGGTGACGGGATCGTCGCGGGGGATGCGTGCCCGACGCAGCCCGGCAGCCGCTCCGACGATCCGAAGGCGAGCGGCTGCCCCGATCGCGACAACGACCGCATCGCCGATCCGATCGATCGCTGCCCGACCGAGCCAGGCGATGGCGCCGGCGGCTGCCCGCGCTTCGCGCGACTCGACGGCAAGACCTTCCGCGTGACGCCTCCGCTCGCCTTCGCGAATGGCCTCGAGAAGCTCGCCCCGAATGGGGTCGCGGCCCTCATCGAGATTGTGCGCACGCTCCGCGTGAACCTGAACCTCAGGCACGTCGCGATCAAGCTCGGCACGCGAGGCGCAACGGCGCGGCTGACCGACGCCCGCGCCGGAGCCATCCTCGCCATCTTGAACGAGCAGAACTTCGAGTCGAACCGCTACGAGCTCGTCCTCGATGACGCGCGCGCCAACGGTGCGATCGAGGTGGTCGGGACGCGCTGAGCCGCGCCCGCAGCGAGCCTCACGGCCTGAGGGAGAGCCTCGTCTTCGGCGTCCCATCCGCCTCACACCCGGAAAGGTGGAAGGCGAACACCCGCTCGATCTCGGCGTCGTCGACGGCGACACAGCCGAGCGTCCAGTCGCCGACGTCGCGCCCGCCGCCACCGCCGTGCACCTGGATGTAGCTCCCCAGGCGCGTGTTCTGCGGCGGCGTCCTGCACTCGCGGTGCGCTCTCACGATCGAGGCATGCTCGGCGGCGCTGATGAGCCCGGTCGCGAGCCCGCGGTCGGCGTCGGCCATGTTCGGGTAGTTGACCTGGAGCGAGCGGTGAAAGCGGCTCGGGAACTTGTCGGTGAGCGCGTACTCGCCCTCGGGCGTCCGACCGTCCCCCTCCCGCTCCTTCGTCCCCGCCGGCGCGAAGCCGAGCGACGACTCGAAGCGCGCAGCGAGGGCGCCTCCGCAGCGCAGCTCGAGCCGCCGCGCAGCCTTGTACACCACGATGGTGCGGGGGCCGTCGCAGCGCGCGAGCAGGCGAGCGTCCGGCTCCTCAGGAGGCTTCGCCGACGCGCGGCTCGCGTCGACGCTCCTCGGCAACGGAGCCGCAAGCGCAGGCGTGACGGCGAGCACCGCGAGCGCACCGCGCGCAACGACACCCACGAAAGGAACACGACGAACGATACCACGCGCCATCCGGCACCTCCCTGTCGAGGGCGTCGCGCGAGGCCTCGCGAGCGTGACGAAGAGCGCACGAATCGGACGGGCTCTCGCTTCGACGCCCCGCGAGCCGCTCGCCGAGGGCACGCGCCGCGCAAGCGAGGGGGCGGCCTCAGTCGTCGGCCGCGTCGTCGCCGCCGTGGAACGAGCGGACGGCGTAGATCGTCTTGCCCTGGCTCTCGTGGTACGTGCGCACCACCAGCTCACCGAGCAGGCCCATCGTCACGAGCTGCACGCCAATCATGATGAGCAGCACGGCGAGGAGCAGCAGCGGACGGTCCGCGAGCTGTGCGCCGTAGAGCAGCTTTTGCGCGGCGAGGTAGCCGCCGAGCCCGACGCCGCCGGTCGTGCACGCGAGGCCGAGGACGCCGAAGACGTGGATCGGTCGGGTCGAGTAGCTGAGCAGGAAGCGCACCGTCAGGAGGTCCAAGAAGACCTTCGTCGCGCGCTGAATCGTCTTGAAGAAGCCCGCGTATTTCGACTCACCGGCGGTCCGAGCGCGGTGGTTCACGGGCAGCTCGGCGACGCGCACCCCGAGGCTCGCCGCGACCGCAGGGACGAAGCGATGAAGCTCGCCGTAGAGGCGAATGTTCTTCACCACGTCCGAGTGATACGCCTTCAGCGAGCAGCCGTAGTCGTGGATGGCGACGCCGGTCACCTTCCCGATGAGCCAGTTGGCGACCTTCGACGGGAGCTTGCGCATGACCAGCGCGTCCTGCCGCTTGATGCGCCAGCCGCTCACGATGTCGTAGCCCTCGTCGGCCTTGGCGAGGAGCTTCGGGATGTCGGCGGGATCGTTCTGCAGATCGGCGTCGATGGTGAGCACCCACTCGCCCTCGGCGTAGTCGAAGCCCGCGGAAAACGCGGCCGTTTGGCCGAAATTCCTGCGAAAGCGAATCACCTTGAAGCGCGGATCACGCTCGTGTGCGCCGACGAGCTTGGGGTAGGTCCCGTCGGTCGACCCGTCATCGATCGCGAGCACCTCGAAGGTCCGCCCGGTGGCCTCGAGCGCGCGCGTGAGCTCGTCGACGAGCCCGTCGATGTTGGCCTCCTCGTTGTAGATCGGCACCACGATCGACAGGTCGACCCGCGACGCCTTGCGCGACACGCCGCCAGCGCGCACGCCTCGCGCCGACGCATCGAGGCGAAGAGAGCCGGGCTTCGCGGACATGGCCGCGAACCATAGCAGGCGCCTTCGAAGCCTGCCTACCCCGATGCGGCGCGGCTGTCGCCGGGCCTTCACGCGCGCCGCCCGCGCGCGACGGTGTTAGCTTGAAGGGCCCGATGCGAGCGACGACCACCGCCCTGCTCCTCAGCGCTCTCCTCGGCTGTGATCGAGGGGCCCCGCGCGCCGAGTCGACCCCGAGCGCGACGCCGGTGAGCGCGGCGACCACGGGCGCGTCCGCCTCTCCGCGCGCGGTCCCGGTCCGTGAGCACGAGGTCCTCGCGCCGGTGTTTCACGTCGATCGCCTCTACCCGTCGATGAAGGGCCCGCAAGAGACGCTCGAGGTGCGCCTCGTCGAGACGAACAAGCCCGAGCTCCTCTGGATCGTCGGCTTCGAGGCCGTGATGGTCGAGACCGACGGAACGACGCCCGCGTCGCAAGAGTGGATGTGCCACTCGAACCTCGATCTCGAGCCCACGCTGCATGGGCGCCTCTTCGGCGGGACCAAGCGCTTGAGCGGGCGGCTCTTCACGCTGTCGCAGGGGCAGTCGCGCATCGACCTGCCGCCAGGCACGGGGCTGCCGGTGTGGTCGGGCGAGGCGCTCTCGCTCAACGCGCAGGTGCTGAACCTGAACCACCCGAAGGCCTCCGTCGACGTCCGTCACCGCGTGACCATCCGGTACGTGCGCGACGCCGACCTCGCCGAGCCGCTGCGCCCGCTCTTCCCGGCGGCGGCCTACGGGCTGAAGCTCCTGCGTGGCAAGGACGGCGTCTTCGGCGGCGAGAGCCGCGCGCAGGACGGGGCTGACCACGCCCACGGCGGGAGCTGCTTGCCGGGCCGCAACGCGGGCATGAACGAGTTCGACGACGGCAAAGGCCGCGCGTTCACCGGGCACTGGGTGGTCGCGCCGGGCCACGAGGAGAACCGCACGCGCGTGACCGAAATCATGAACCTCCCGTTCGACACCACGCTCCACTACGTCGCGGTGCACCTGCACCCGTTCGCCGAGCGGCTCGAGCTCGTCGACACCACGACGGGCACGTCGATCTTCCGCGCCACGACGCGCCAGGCCGCCAAGGGGATCGGCCTCGACCACGTCGACCACTACACGAGCCCGACCGGCGTCCCGCTCGCGAAGGGACACGAGTTCGAGCTCGTGAGCGTCTACGAGAACACGAGCGGCAACGAGCAGGACTCGATGGCGGTGATGAACCTCTACCTCCACGACGTCGAGTTCACGCGCCCCGACGCGCGCGCGGCGGCCGCCGTGCTCGAGGCCGACCGCCCCACGGTCGAGCGGCCCGCCGGCGCGATGTGAGCGTGCGGCAGCGCCTCGCCTCTTCGCAGCGCGCCGATTGCGCTGGCGGTCCCATCCGCCGTGAACGTACAATTTGCGCCTCTTCGTCGCGCGAAGCCGCCGCCTCGCGTGACGCCCTCGGAGGTCCCATGAAGCTCGCCAAGTTGTTCGCGCTCGTGACGCTGTCGCTCACGGGATCGTCTCTCTTCCTCCAAGCCTGCTCGAGCGACTCGGGCACCGAGGGCTCCGGCGCGACGAGCGGCGGAGGCGGCTCGACGTCGGGCGCCTGCTTCCTCAACTCGTGCAACTCCGACGCCGAGTGCGCGGGGTGCCCGGAAGGACGCGCCACCTGCCTCGTCGAGGAGAACCGCTGCGTCGCGTGCGACCCGGTGACCGGCAAGGGCTGCGGCGATGGCGAGGCGTGCTCACCCTTCGGCCTGTGCGCGCCAGCCGGTCAGACGTGCGAGACCGACGACCGCGGCGAACCGCTCATCACCTGCACCGCCGACAAAGACTGCAAGGCCTGCGACCCGATGCACCAGTTGTGCAACGGCGGAAAGTGCAGCTCGTGCACGCCGACGGACAAGAGCCACTGCCTCGCGTCGGACATCTGCATCGACGGCAAGTGCTCGCCGAAGTGCCCACAGTCTTGCGACACCGACGCCGACTGCAGCCAGTGCGGCGGCCCGGGCAACGAGGCGCACGCGTGCAATGCGCACAAGTGCGCGCAGTGCTCCGACACGGTGAAGTGCAAGGACGGCCTGCAGTGCGAGAACGGCACCTGCGTCCCGGGTT
>Ga0194129_10002042_pt1 | contig 31271 bp, 25 predicted proteins | sample TA2KigCa35mmetaG_FD_150862 | JGI IMG/M metagenome (GOLD analysis project Ga0194129, IMG submission 150862) | Freshwater microbial communities from Lake Tanganyika, Tanzania - TA2015038 Kigoma Deep Cast 35m | ecosystem: Environmental > Aquatic > Freshwater > Lake | place: Tanzania: Lake...
CGCGTCATTGACGACACCTGCTACACATCCGGTTCAGCGATCCGGATCACGGCAGCTGGGATGGCCGGGGCTTGCTGTTTGCACCGGAGGGACGACGCACCCTGCCGCTGAGCCGAGCCGGTTACAACAGCGGCGGGAACTGCTGGCAGTTCAGCGGTGCCGGGGGGCAATCCAGTCGCTGCGTCGACCCCACGGCCGAACGCTTCGGCCATGAAGTGAACCTTTTTACCGGCGGCGCCCGCTCAATGCTGGTGCTGCTCTGGGGATCGCACCCCAAGGCTGAGCGGAAGGGCTGGAGCCTGGATGCGATCGGAGCAGTTGGCTTTCGTTGCGCCCATTCCGACAAGCCGGATCCAGAACGACGCCAGCAAACCCCTGAAGAACTGCTGCGGGATCTGGAAGCTTGGCCTGGTGAACGGGAGGTCTACCCCCAAGAACAACCCACACCGTGCGAACCCTTCAGCGCAGAGCAGTTCGCGATCCACCCGCTCACAGCAACCTTCGTGGATGGCTTGATCTGCTCTGTGCCCGAATGGCTACCTCAAGGAGCGTTCCGCCTCCACATCGGCTGCCGCACCAGCGCGGATGCCTTCCAGCAGATCAGTCTGGTGTTCGATTCCCAGCAAGAGCTGGAGCTGTGTGAACGACGGCTCTACTGGCGAAGCCAGATCCAAACCTGATCGCTAGCTTTTGGGCAGTGAAGCCCAAGCCATGAGCTACACGGTTCTCAAATTCAGCTCAGAAGACTGCGGCACCTGCCACCGCATGAGTCATTACGACGCCGCGGTGTCTACAGAGCTGGGCTGCAGCTTCGTGAGCGTGATGCTGCAAGACACAGAGGCTTACCGGCGCTACCGCAGGGTGCTCCTGGCCCAATACCCCGACAAGCAAGGCATGGGATGGCCTACCTACCTCGTCGTGAGCGATCCGGAAGGGGAGTTCACCATCCACGGCGAGCTCAAGGGTGGAATGCCAAAAGGCGATTTCCGCACCCTCTTGAGTGGCCTGATCAGCCAACCAAACGACGATCAAGCCTGCTTACGAATCTCAACAGCGGTGAGATAGGGGATTTCAATACCTTCAGCCGCAAAACAGGCGAGCAAATCCCGATTGAATCGATTGATCGCATCTTTCACCGCACTCAACGTGGCATGGTGCGCATGGAAGCGGAAACTATATTCATAACTAAAGGCGGCAATAGTCATCAATCGGCAGGAGCGAAGATTCAAGAGGGAATCTCGTTCAACCAACTCACGGATCAAACCCGGAATGCGATCCAACTGATCGACATTGGTGTCATAACTAACACCAATTTCCCGCTGACATAGATGAATCTGCTCCGCAACTTCTTCTAAGCGCAGCAAGATTCGCTCACGCACATCAATATACTGACCCCAAGACTGCACTGCAACTTCACAGTGACAGAGCAAGGTCAAGCCTTCTCCAGACTCCTCCTCAACACTCACAAGAGGCCCCTGCACGCCCTCAATCGCAACCACCGCCAAGCGAGCAAAATGAAGAAGGTCTGCAACCTGATCAGGATTAAACCCTCGAGTCACAACCAGACGCAGCAATAGCGACTGCGTCGGAGGCGCATCAACACCACTCTGACGCCGAGAGAAATTCACGATGGTCTGCTCGTCCACGATGGCGTTAGGAATGGTCACTCTGCTCTCAAGCGTCTGGAGCTCTAGCGAACGCATTCCGACCTTGCTGACAAAACCTAGATTTTCACCAATCCGACAAAACTCTCCAACCCGCACAGGCCGATCGGTCTGGATTGACAGACCACCAAAGAGATTCCCAAGCAACTTCGAAGCTCCCAAGCCAATCGCCAAACCAGGAACTGCCGAAAAAGCCAACACAGTTGTCGAGGGGATACCAAGCACCACCAACAAGCGATAGATCAACACAACTGCAACCAAGCCGCCCAGCACGCGGCAGACCGGCATAACGAGGTTGCTCACCCGACGCAGCTGAAGCTCGGATCCACCGCCACGCCAGCGCACAAGCCGTTCAGACATAGAGCAACCAAACGCTTCAAACAAATAAAAAGACAAGCAACCAGCCGCGATAAAATAGAGAACAAAGAGCATGTAGGTTACAACAACCAAGGGCAAACCCGTTAGATTCACATAGTCGTCGATAACAACATCACTGAATCGAGTGAGCGGAAGAAGTGGGAAAACAAGTATGACACGATACCAAGATCGGTGATATTGTTGCCAACGACGAGGGATAGATCGAACTTGTTCGCCCCCAGCCTGCCAGTAGCGATAGGTATGAAGAAGACGTTGAAGCAAGTACACAAGCACAAGGCCATAGATAACCAAAACAGCCATGGCAGAGACAACCTGAAAAAGCGTCTGACCAGCCCAGGCCATCTCCAAAAAGCTACGGGTATGAATTGGCAATTTCACATACCACAAGGGAGGACTAAGAAAGCCGGGTGTAAGAATAAATCTCTCATAGAGCCCCGGAGAAGCGAAGGGCTGAGCAACCACCGGATAAGCGCTGATATGTCGATACATCCGACCGACATGGCGAACAGTGGTACCAGAGAACAAGAAACCTGGCTAAAGATCCGCATCCATAATCTCGTTGGAAAGCGTGATTGTGGTGAGCGGGAGAGTCCAGGACTCACTGATTTTACTGCGTTGCTCATTGAGGCTCTTCAGTCCAGCCTGGTCTGGGATCTGGATAGGCACAGTGCTATGACTGAGCACATAATCGAGCACCTCTTTCAGCTGAATAGCAGCCTCTTGTGCCATATCATTACGCACACTTTCAGGAAAGATTCTGGAATCGAGTGCTTGCACAGCAAGCGAAAAGAGCTCCTCAGCGATGGAGACATGCTCACGCGCGGCGGTGCTCCAAAACAGCCCGTTCTCCTGATCGCGCATTTGATCCACAACGCGAAGCTCGTTACTCACCTGAGCCATCACGGCATAAAAATTAAGCAGGGTCTCGCGAGGGCTGTCACCGACCACTCGGCTGAGAGGTGCGTAGGCCCATCGATTAGAAGCAGCCAATAACTCTGGGTAGAAGGGTTGCTCGAAGATAGGGATCACTGCCATACCACTGGGCGCGATCACCTCCACGCTGGTCTGAGCATCCGCTACCCGGGCCTGTGCCGCAGAGGCCAGAAGAGCGCTTCGAGGACCCAGCACAACCAGCAACACCGCCAAAAAACCCAACAGCCAGGTCCTCAGTCCACGATTTGACATCGACTGTGATCAGCACTGGCGCAATCCTGGCATCGACCCGACAAGAAGGCCACCAAGCCTCGCCAAATTGGCAGAGCTTGATCAGCGCCCATCGGCCAACAAGTTAGCCAGGCAAGTACGACTCGCTAAACGTGAGCAAAAACAGCAGCATCGAGAAAGAAAAAACTCCACACAAGAACACGCAGTCAGACCCCATCGACTCGACCTTGACGCGGCAATTCGTGATCAGTTGATCAATGCTAAACGAGACAGGAGTTTGCCAGTCTGTTTCACACCAACTACACACATCACACCGGAGGTCAAGTTATGCTCAGTGGCCTAACATAGGAGCAACAGCGATGGGTCGGTCGTGGTCTCACCAATCCCTATTACTGGTCCGGCATCGAACTGCTGGGAGCCCCCTGGTGATCCATAGGCTGCGGAGCACCATCCGCCAGCCACAGATCCCTGTTGGGCCATCAAGCGGAAAGTGCCTGAAACGAGGTGTTGGAGGCATCGATCGCAGCCTGGCCAGCCCATTGCAAGAATTGAACAACGCTACTCACGCCGCATTTTGCTCGCATTTCTTACATAGACACAACAGCTAGGCGCCAGAGACATGCTGAGACTCGAAGCCGGGATGCTGCTGTATGGCAGCGACATGGATGAAACAACCAGCCCATTAGAATCGGGGCTGGGCTGGTTGATACACCTAGAAATGCCAAAGGAATTTATTGGCAGGAAAACGCTAGAGGACCAAACAAGCGGGGGGGGTGGACTCTTGCCTGATATCACTGACGGTTGATGGGAAAGCAATCCCTCGGGCAGGATGCAATGTTGTCGTGGCGAGTCAAACCGGAAAAGAGATCGTGGGCAAGGTAACGAGCGGAGGTTGGTCGCCAAAGCTCAATAAAGGGATCGCATTAGCACGAATCAGAGTTCTGGCGAAAGAAGAAGACCTGGAAATCACCATCCGAGGCAAAGACTATAAAGCAACAAAGTCAAGTAAGAACTTCCTCAAGGGTGCAACATGAATACGGAAGTTAGTCATGGGTCGCTGGCCCAAGCCAACGGAAGATCATGACAGTAAGGTCGTCGAATTGGTCGTTGCCACTCATATAATCATCAACAGACGAAACAATAGCTGTGAGAAGCTGATGCGCTGAGTTGACTCGTGTAACACCCAGAAGAGCACGCAAGCGATCAATACCCCAACCGTGATCAGAGGGATCGCGGGCATCGATGAGGCCATCACTGTAAACAACGAGCGTATCGCCAGGCTCTAATTGATGAGTAAAGACGGTATAAGCAACGTCGGGGAACAAACCAATGGCTGGGCCGCTCACAGTGTCTAAAAGCGAAAGGTCACGAGAAGAAGCGATCACTGGAGACTCATGTCCAGCACAAAGAAAGCTAAGGGCACCTGTCATCTTACTGACAGCAGCAATAAAAACGGTGGCGAACATCATGGAGTCATTCTGATTGCTTGCCATATATGAGTTCGTCTGTTCAATAGCATTGCGAATAAGAGATGAAGGATCACTATCGGCGGCAGAGGATGCGGAACCAGCAAGCAACTTCGAGCGAATAAGGCTTCTAAAAACAGACATATAAAGAGCTGAAGGAACACCTTTATCGCAGACGTCAGCAACCACAAAAATGGCAAACTCATCAGTATCGATCATGTCGTACCAATCAGCACCGATTTGAAGAGCGGGCCGAGAAAACGCAGCGACGTCGTACTCAGGTGAGGAAGGGAGCTGGGCAAGGAGAAAGTCTTTTTGTATTGATTTTGCTGTGTCGATCTGTTTTTCAGTGACAGCAAAAGACGTAACCTCTCGGAGATAACATTTGAGACGATCTGCCGTCAGTTGTACATTGCGGAGCAACCCTCCCATTTCGTCGTCGGCGGAAGGAGGGAGATGCACATCAAAATCGCCGGTACTGATTTTTTGAAGTGCAGCACCAGCAACCGACACCGGTCGACTAAGCGATCGAGACCGGTAAGCGATAATGAGCAAAAGGAAGAATAGGGTGAGTGCGGCAACTGTGAACTGAACACGTCCGATAGCAGCTACATCAGCCGTAGCTGAACGCTCATTAAGTAATAGGATCAATGACCAGGCTGAATCAACGCGCGAGGTAAGCGCTAAGTAGCGATGGTTGGAACCAGAGAAAGAAGTAAAGAATTCCTCCCCTCTCTGTGCGCGCTGTGCAATAGGTAGGAGAGCAGGAACCGTAGTCTTGGCCAAATCAGCGATGCTGGGGATCTCAGCAGAACCCCAATCAACATCTGGAAAGAGGAGTTGGCCTGAATTGCTAATGAGAATAACAGCACTCTCGAATCCATTCTTGTCATACAGAAAGTCGCGTGGATTATCTCGAGACAACAAGGTAAGCCGGGGGTCACCGAAGAGCTGAAACAGACCAGTTTCCTTGCCAAGCGATGACAGTGGAAGGCATAACACGATCACGCCACTAATATCGTCACGAACAGGGATAGACATCAGATTGGCTCCATCCATCAAAGAACCAACATCCTTGATCTCTCCATTGTCAGAATCTCCAGTCTTGAAGACAGGGTGAGAAACGTTAAGACAGGGACGACGAGTAGTTTTGGAAGGAACAACCTGGTACGAAGAAAAGCCACGAAGTGCAGCTTGATAATAGTCGCGAGAGTATTGGTTGGCTTGAGCTTCAGCAATATGCTGTTTAGAAATTAGCCCAGAAAATGCAAGAAGGCGAGGTGAAGTGGAGGCACTCCAAAAGCGCCACAAACGCGAAGAGTTTGCACTGGACAGTGCAGAAAAGGTATCCTGGACCGAAAGAGTATCACTCTTGATAAATGGTGAAGTTATTGCAAGAGTTTCAATAGCACCTGAAACCCCTTGCCCCCACTGACGCAAACCATAAGAAATAAGTTCAGCTTCAGCCTGAAGCCGCTGTTCGGTAAGACGGTAAACGCGAGTCCATACATACTCTTGGGTTAAAAAGAAACCAAAGACTAAACAGGGACCCAATGTTGCTGCAAGGCCCCAAGTGAGCTGCCCGCTGATCGACTTGACCCGTAAATGGCCCCAAAGCCAAGTAGAAAGACGACCCTGAAGAAAAGAGGACATCAGCTGGTGAAACGGCGTTGGATGAAGTCTAAGAGGCTTGAATGAACGAGCAACAAAGATACGGCCTAAGAAAAAGCAGAGTTAAGGAAAGAAGTGCAGCATGAAAGCTGAAGGGGGGATGCTTGACCCAGCATGAAAGGGCGGGTATAAGACACATAAAGGGTCGTAGAAGGAAAGGATAAGAGTTTGGGTCTAAGAGATCTGCCAAAGTGAGTCAACCTTTTGACGACCAGATTGAAGAAGCAGGAGAGTTCGAGGAAGTTTATCCTCGCGCAGAAAGGAGCCTGAGGAGTCAGCGATGACATACTTAAACTGAATAGGCTGGCCGCATGAGACATTGAAACCAACTTCACAAATCCATGTATTGAGGTTGACGTACTCCATCCCATAGGCAAAGTCAAGATCCCAACAGCCCAGCTCGTCACAATCACCCGTGAGAAGCAGTCGCTGTCCAGGAGAGGTAAGCACGCCATTAAGTTGGAAAGTAGTGACGACATCAGATGTAACGCGGTTTCCAAGTATGCTAAAGAGATGTGATTGGCCAGATGCCAAGTCGAGCGTAAGCTGGTGGTCGATAAGTGGATAGGTAGAGTCAGTGAGTTGGCAGTGCAGCTGTGAAGCTGTCACGCGTTCGCCAACATCAATTGTGATCTGTGCTTGAGGGCCCTTATTTAGAACGCAGATCGCATGGAAATCACGGTAACTACGTATAAAGGCATAGATATCATTAGAGACATAGAGCTGCTGATGGGATCCAAAGGTAAGCGCCTGGTTAGTACGACGGATATGAGTCAGGCTCTGAATCAATTGGAAAGCAGAGGATGAAAAGTCCCAGTTCTGCATCATGGGACGGTTGTATGGATCATTACCGCCGTCAGTATTATCAACAAGGAATTGCTCTGTTCCGTAGAAGAGACAGGGGACGCCTCGGAGTGCAAATAAAAGAGTCAATGCCTGCTCAAGGGATCTGGGGTAGGAGCAAAGGGAAAGAAAACGGGGCATATCATGATTATCAATGAAGGTAACCAGCTCATTGGCCCGATGATAGAGGTGATCAAATGAGAGTAGAGTATCGACTAGATGAAAACCACCGGGTTCTTGACCACTGAAAGCGAAGCGAATAGAATCAGCCAAGCCAAAGTCAAGAATAGACATGCCACTGTGATTGGCATAGGTCACACTACGAGAATCCCAAGGCTTGCCAAAGCCATACTCACCAAAGAGAAAGGTATCAGGCTTATGCTTCTTGATGTCGGAGCAGAACTCCTGCCAGAACCAGAGAGGCATATGCTTTAGGGTATCAACGCGGAGCGCGTCAATGCCGACGTCAAGCCACTGTTGAATAGCACCTTTGATATAACGTCTATAGGCCGGATTGCTTTCGTTGAAGGTGGCAAGCCCAAGCATCTCGTAATTTAGCAGCTGATTTTCATCCTCCCAGTCAGTAATCTCAGGGTTATGATGATAGAAGTGGTTGTGATCCTGGTTAAAGTCACAGAGTAAAACGCCGTCGTCATAAACAACACCTTTGGAACCATTAATATCTGGAGAACTATGATTGCAGACAATATCTAGGACAAGTTTAATATCAGCATCATGAAGGGCATCAACAAGCTTGCGCAATGTAGGCGATGCATGAAGGCTGTTAGGCTCGCTAGGAGGGAGGAAGCGAGGATTAATACGCTTAAAGTCTTTGGTCCAATAGCCATGCATTGGAGCACGGTCAAATTGCATATCATCAACTTGTTCAAATAATGGAGAGAGCCATACCGAAGTGACGCCAAGAGACTTTAGATAAGGTATTTTCTCTATAATGCCGTGTAGATTTCCGCCCCAGTATTTGCCCCATTGAGTCCATGTCTTGTCGTAGAGACCAGCATTAGCACCACGGTCCCAAATACCTTGACGCTCCTCTTCATCACTAGAGGCATCAAAGAATCGGTCTACTATTATAAAGTAGATAATCTCTTCGCGGAACTCACGCTCGGTTACAGAGAAGGACGTCTTGAGGGAGGCCTGGCTGGATGAATCAATCACGGCTACGGTAGAGAGTTAATGGATGAACGGGAACTGAGATGAAGAAGCTGAACAGAAGGTGACTTGGAAAGGAGCAAGCCTAGAAAGAGGGGTTCGTGGAATAGAAAGAAAAAGATGGATTTTGAGACGGAAGAGATTTATGAGGTTTAACCCGCTGACAGAGGCAGAGCTCTCAGGAGATTCTCGGAGGAGCTGGGATATACGGTGCGTCAAAAAGGAGGCAGAGAACCCCTGACTAGCAGTAAAACAACGGGGGTGAAAAAAGCGTCACAAAAGGCAACAAGTCCAAAAAGCTGACTCGTAGGTGTCTCGGATGCTACGGCGAGCTTGCGGGAAATGAATATCGAAGGTAACGTAATGAGAGCTGCTTAACACAAGTGGAAGAAATTTGGGAGAATTGAAAACGAAAAGATCTAATGCGCTATAGAGGTTATGGAATTGGTTGGAAGCCGCAATGGCTTGTGGCCAACCAAAGTGAAAAAGCTTCAATCTCAACACACTAGAGAAACACAGCACTTCGCTCACCAATGAACAATCTCGACTTCACGTTCTCAGACTTGATCTCTGGCTACGTCACGAGCTACGACGAAGCAAAAAAGATCATTAGCATCAAGACGTCAGATAATCGGCAATACGAGGCGAAACTCACAGCCAACACCTATGCAAAACAGACTCAGAACCTGGGTGAAGGTTGGCCAGACAGAACTGGTGAGCTGGACAGACTCCTGAAGCCAGGACAGATGATTTTCGCCTATGGGACCTTCTTCCCAGAGGATAAAGTCAAGATTGAGGTTAATTATCTTATTTTTGCTGGAGACAGTGTCAACGAGTTTAGATATGCCGATGAAAAGGGGTGGTGGGTCAATCAGATTGATCAAATTGCGTCTTCTTACTGCAAATGGCAATTTGATGCTCCTGCTCAAGAAATAGATTACGACAATTACAGAACACTAATCAGTCTGACTGGCGGCAAGAAAGACAGAGACTACCTGCAAGAAACCGATACCATCTCCAGGATGGTGTATGGAATGGCATGTGCATATATGCTGACAGGCAAAGACCTTTATCTCGAGGCAGCAGAAAAGGGGACGGAATACCTAAGGGATAAGATGAAATTCACAGATACTGATACAGGCTTAATTTATTGGTACCATGGTTTAAAGGTTGGCAGTGGTGGCGAAGAGCAAAAGCTGCTTGTTTCGGAATTTGGGGATGACTACGACTGTATTCCAGCATACGAACAGATCTATGCACTAGCCGGCCCAATTCAAACCTACCGCGTAACTGGTGACCCTAGAATTCTCTCTGATGCAGAGAAGACTGTTGATTTGTTTGATGAATGCTTTAAAGATCACGATAAGGGTGGCTACTATTCACACATACATGCAGTTACTCTAAGTGCTCACGAAGAAAGCCTGGGACGTAATAAAGCGAAAAAGAACTGGAATTCTGTGGGGGATCATGCTCCGGCATATTTGATCAACCTTTGGCTAGCCACAGGCGAACAGAGGTACAAGAAGATGCTTGAAGACACATTTGATACGATCACGAAGCATTTTCAGGACTATGATGAAAGCCCGTTCGTTCAAGAAAAGTTTTTTGACGACTGGTCCAAGGATCAGACTTGGGGTTGGCAGCAGAATAGAGCGGTAGTGGGCCACAACTTAAAGATTGCGTGGAATCTGATGAGGTTTTACTCTGAAGAAGGTAAAGAAGAATATCTAACAATGGCCAAGAAGATTGCAGGCTTGATGCCAGAAGTCGGCTATGACAGGCAAAGGTTTGGTTGGTACGATGTTGTGGATAGGGTCTTGGGTGAGAATGAAAAGTATCATCGTTATGCCTGGCACGACCGCAAAGCATGGTGGCAGCAGGAGCAAGGAATTCTTGCCTATCTCATCCTGCAAGGCCACATGCCAAATGAGGAGAACTACAAGAAGTATGCAGATGAATCAGCGGCTTTTTATAACGCTTTCTTCCTTGACCACAATGACGGTGGTGTCTATTTTAATGTTCTTGCTAACGGAATTCCATTCCTTGTGGGCACTGAAAGATTCAAAGGAAGTCATTCAATGAGCGCATACCACTCAACGGAGTTATGCTTCCTTTCGACTGTTTATATCGATCTAATGATCAAGAAGCGTCCGCTTGATCTGTTCTTTAAACCAGTTCCAGGTGGTTTCGTTGATAATATTTTGAGGGTTGAACCTGACATTTTACCAAAAGGATCATTGAAGATTACGAGCTGTGAAATCGATGGAGTGCCTCATACTGATTTTGATGCCGACGCCTTAACTGTGAAACTGCCTCAGTCTGATCATAGACTGAAGGTTAAAGTAACTGTTACCCCTAACTGAGGCACTCACAATGGACATTAGCCTAGAGACATTTAACAGCTGGCAAGTGGTCAGAGTGAACGGTCAAGTTGACTCCAAAACAGTCGGGGATCTAAGGGATTTTATCGACACAAAGCTGACCCCGGGACATCCGGTTGCCCTGGAACTAACGGCTGTACCATTCATGTCGAGTGCAGGTCTGAGGACGTTGCTGACTCTTCAAAGAAAGACAACTGAGATGGGGGTTGATTTAGCATTAATTGGTGTGGCAAGCGAAATTGCAGACACCATGAAAGTGACGGGATTCTATCAGTTCTTCAATATTTACGAGTCGCTTCAAAAGTTGTCTGAAGGTGATAGCAATGGAAATTGAACGGATTGATAACACTCCAACAGAGACCATCGAAGGTTACCGAGTAAGACCAGGTAAGCCCCTACCGTTTGGTGTTTCGTCTGTACCAGGTGGGCTCAATTTCTCGGTGTATACATCGGCAGGTACAGCATGCACACTTGTACTTTTCAGCAGAAGCGAGGAACAGCCACTTGCCGAGATTAGGGTGCCTGATCACTATCGGATAGGAGACGTCTATTCGATTGTTGTCTATGATTTAGATTATGAAGATCTGGAATATGGCTTCAGAATTGATGGTCCGTATGAGCCAGAGCTAGGGAATCGGTTTGATAAGAATAAGATATTAATGGATCCTTATGCTAGGATAATTTCAGGGAGAGACGAATGGGGTGCCGATCCAGATTGGGATAGGGCGTATCAGTACAGATCCCGTGTTGCCTTTGACGACTTTGACTGGGAGGGAGACTCACCATTAGAGATAAATGATGCAGACCTTGTAATTTACGAGTTGCATGTACGTTCGTTTACCAAGAATGAAAACTCTGGCGTCAAGTTTAAAGGAACATACGCTGGAATCGTTGAGAAGATACCATATCTGAAATCGCTTGGCGTTAATGCCGTGGAGCTAATGCCAGTATTTGAATTCGATGAGTTTGAAAACTCAAGGGTTCATCCAGATACTGGCGAGAAGTTGTATAACTATTGGGGCTACAGCACCGTTGCATTTTTTGCACCAAAAGCCGGGTTTGCCGCAAGCGGTAAGATCGGGATGCAGATGGATGAATTCAAACAACTAGTCAAGAAACTACACAAGGAAGGGATCGAGGTGATTCTTGATGTTGTATTTAATCATACGGCAGAAGGAAACGAGCGCGGTCCATCTATTTCATTCAAGGGGCTGGACAACAGAATTTACTACATGCTAACCCCGGAAGGGTACTATTTTAATTTTAGTGGCACTGGCAATACGTTAAACTGCAATAATCCTGTTGTAAGGAATTTGGTCTTAGATTGCTTGCGCTACTGGGCCTCTGAATACCATATTGATGGCTTTAGATTTGATCTCGCAAGTATTTTAGGGCGGGATCCATGGGGGGCACCGTTAAGTAACCCACCACTGCTGGAGTCACTGGCCTTTGATCCAATCCTCTCATCATGCAAACTAATTGCAGAAGCCTGGGATGCTGGTGGCCTCTATCAAGTGGGAACATTCCCAGCCTATGGACGGTGGTCTGAATGGAATGGTAAATATCGTGATACTGCGCGTCGATACTTGAAGGGGGATGATGGACAGTTGGGAGAGATGGCGCAAAGAGTACAGGGATCTCCTGATCTCTACCAAGCGAATGGTCGATCACCGGCGACCTCAATCAACTTTATTACCTGCCATGACGGCTTCACCTTGGCAGACTTAGTTTCCTTTAATGGGAAACACAATGAAGCAAATGGAGAGAATAATTGCGACGGCGGCGACGATAATCATAGCTGGAACTGTGGCGCGGAGGGATGGACCGAAGATCGCGACATTACAAGATTACGCACAAGACAGAGCATGAACGCGATCGGTATATTGTTGACAAGTCGTGGGACACCCATGTTGCTAATGGGTGATGAGTTTGGAAGATCTCAACACGGAAATAATAACGCTTACTGCATAGATTCGCCAGTCTCCTGGGTTGACTGGTCACTTATGGACAGCAACCGTACACTGTTCGAATTCACTCGGTCCTTAATAAGATTCCGGCAGAACCACAAGTGCCTTCGTATTAATCGTTTTGACCACGAGGGAAGTAGATATCTGCCTAGCTGTAGTTTTCACGGAACTAATGCATGGGAGGTGAACTGGTCAGCTGAATCCAAACAACTCGGCTGGCTGATGAGCTGTGATGACGAGGAAACAGGACACATGGACGCAGTGTATGTCGCCTCAAATGTAGCGCACTATGCTACGTGGTTTAATTTACCACAGCTGCCAGACTCATACCAGTGGAAGCTTTATTACAACACAGGCAACCTTGAATCAGCCTACTACGAGAATCCAGCCAACTACGATGAGCAAGGCATCTTGGTTGGCGAAAGATCGATGATTATCTTTGCAGCGTCTCCACGCGAGACGTAAATCAGTCAACCTCATTCAATTCATTAGAAACTCATCATGTCACTCACAATCGAAATTGAACAAGGCGACATCCATGTAACAATCACCCTAAGTGGTGATGTTGATACAAAGACGGCTCCAGAGCTACTCAGCAAGCTGACAGCGCTTGAGCTCCATGCATTGGAACAACTTCGGCTGGACTTGCAAGCAGTGGAGTTCGTCAGTAGCGCAGGGCTACGGGCCATCGTGTTCGCAAAACAGAAAATGCCTCACGAATCTGCGCTTTATCTGATCGGCGCATCAGAACAGATTGTCGACACAATTAACAAGACTGGCTTGGCACAAGCCGTAAGGATCGTTAGTAGCGTTGATGACATTTAAGCACTAAGGAGATGTCATGGCAGGCCAAGATCTGGGATCCATAGAGGCGCCTGCCTCTATGGAGAACTGGGATAGGATGAATGACTTCGTCAGTAACTTAATCACTGAATCTGTAAGAGACAAGGCGAAGAGCTACAAACTTCGTCTTGCGAGTGAAGAGTTAATTTCAAACATCATTAGGGCAGCAGGTGAGGTCAAAGACAGTGAGAACAGGGAAGTCTCGTTGAGGGTTGCGGCAAGGACAGAAGAACAAGATGGAAGGTTGTGGTTTGTGGTTGAAACCAAGGATGACGGGCGACATTTTGACCCCCAGTTTGGGAGCCGAAAACCCGTAGATACTGAACAGCACATTAGTGAAAGGGAGATTGGTGGCCTTGGACTATTTCTGATTGAGCAGTCAGTCGACAAGGTTTCATATGATTGGATTGATGGCTACAATACGTATAGGCTATGTCTGGAGATAGTTGCAGACGCCAAACAACCTTAAGACTTCCAGAGAGTCTCAGGAGAAAGGCGAATAAGGTGAATCCGCCAGGCTAGCCGGTTGGGGTGGTGCTCGACGCTAATCTGACAGAGAGCAAGTCCCTTAATTGCAAAAGACTAGAGAGGTTGAGATGTGGAAGAGATAAGGATTCCACGACAGTCGCTCTGAATGAATCCACAAATCACTTGGAAGAATGGAACGAGTCTCATGCAATATGCGCAGTACGCAAATGGAAGCACAATGAATGGCTAGACCTAGAGGGTCATTGGCACAAGGCTTAACAGATAGCTTGCAGACAGAGACAAAAAAGGAGGCTTTACAGCCTCCTGCATTTAGATTGGACAGAGATATCAGAATGTGTAACGGACGCCGCCGCTAACACTCCAGTTCCTGGAACTCATCGGCAGAAGATTACCGAAGTCGGTGTTGCGGAACAGGAGCTCGCTGCCATCAGCATACTTAGCACCAGCATAAATCTCGGTATTCTTGTTCACGACATAAGCAGCACCTGCCTGGAAAGTTACAAGAGGAGCCCATGTATCTCCATTGGCGTAGAGGCCGAAGGGAGCTGCAACAGTGTTAGAGATGCCAATTATACTACTTTTCTGAGTACCTACGCCAACACCAACATAAGGTCGAATGCGCTTCTTGTAGCCAAACCCAGGTGCATCATAATAGGCGTTAAACGTATATTGATTTAAAACGATTGCGCCAAGGCCGGGCTGAGGAATACCGTTGAGCGGATTTCCAGTGCCATAAGTAGCGGAAACCTGATCAGCGTTACTACTCTGATTAGTATACTCAGCACTCAAGCGAAAGTTCTTGTTAAGCCTGTAGCCGAGTCCAGCGGAGCCGTAGAAACCGGATTTGAAGTAAGTAACGGTATCCCCATTTTCACCTGCAGAATCACGATATTGTGCACCAATATCTGCTTGAACATAAACACCATTCTTTGGCACAAGCGCCGAGGGGTCAGTCGACGACGCTGCCTGATCCGAGGGAGAACCTGCCTCAAGCTTTTCGATGCGCTTCTGAAGTTCTGCGTTCTGAATCAGAAGCTTCTGAATCAGGGCGGAGTCAGATTGCTGAGCGACGACAAAGGAATTAGTGTTAAAAGGCTCAGCAAATGCAGCAGGTGCGAGCGTGCTGGTGAGAGCAACTAAAGCGAAAGACTTCTTCATAGTAAAAAAAGAACTAAATAATATTAGCTCCAATCGGTGAACCAGCAAAATTGCGTCAGCAAATTCAGACATGAAGCAGGTGTGCGTTTCGAAAACCGTCCAGAAGCTTGGAAAGATCGGATTCATTGCCATAAGGTAACAGAAATTCTGATTTTTGCGGCCGATGACTAATTGTACTCTTTTCAAATCTATTGCTAGCGCAAAGATACTCTTGCTTCTTACTTGCCTCCCATCGCAAGTGCATGGCCAGACAATAGAGGGTCGAGAGCAGAAAGTGGAAATCAAGAATGCTGAAAATGAACTCATAGCAGAACAAGCCAGGGAGCGAATCATGAAGCTCGAAGCTGAGCTCATCATGCTCAAGCGCAGCCTTGGTATGGACAGACAGAATAGGAAGATAGTGCTCCCGAAGCAGGGGGTCTATGTACAGGCTGACATTGGACTTCAGCAGCGGGAGTTTGCGGGTGAGAATGGTGTGACGAATCTCATGTTTGATCCGGGCTTATATGGTGGGGTCGGCGTAGGTTATAGGTACGATAGAAACTTTAGATTTGGTTTTGAATACAGTCAGATGAATAATGCCGTGTCGAAGATTAGGCCCGGCATTCCCATCCCTGTAGTTGATCCCATCCTTGGGCCAGTAGGTACAAATGGGGCTCAGTTTCCGGCAAATGGAACCGTAAAGCTGGATTCATATACCCTGAATGCTTACTATGACTTGAATGGCTTTGGCTTTGAAAAGCGTTTTAGGCCATATTTAGGTGCAGGCGTTGGGTTGATGACCAGTACCATCAGCAATTTACAGCCTGCTTTCTTTCCGTCAATTGGTGTCAATCGGGCGCTCAATGGAGAGAACACGCAGCCAACCTTTAATTTTCAGGCTGGTTTAGCATATTTATTGAAGCAAAATACTGAGTTTTATCTTGGAGGTCAATACTCATATACATCAACATTTCTATTCGAGAATACGGATTTCGGCACATTGATGCCCAATGGCGCCAGGAACTGGACTCTGAAGACCGGAATGAGGTACACATTCTGATGATAAAAGTAAATTGTATTCCGAGCGTCTCGCTAGCGTTACTTACACCGTTGATGGCAGTAACGCCAATGCCTGTCAGGGCAAGCAATATTGAAGAATATTCTGATTACGTAAGTTTAGAACAAGCAGAAGGTGATTACCATACAGCAAATCAGACGGTTGACAATATTGAGGAGATTCGGCAACCACTCCCTCTAGCTCCAAAGGAGAAGGTACAGCAACCCTTTAGTGCAACACTAGCATACAACGCATTTTCACAATACAATTCATATGGTCTTGTAATCCAACCACAAGGGATTAGCAGCCAGCCATTCTTGACCTTAAGATATAGATCTTATAAGTCAGACGCGAAGGATGCATGGCTAAATTCAGCAACACTGTTCTTAACAACATGGAGCGATTTTAGCAGCAATCAAAAGCTTTCCAATCCGTCCAGTAGCTACAGAAATTTCACGGAAACAGATATTATTATTGGGACCAGCCTGGTTCTCTATGAAAAGATAAATGCAACCTTCCAGCTAGTCTCTTATGTTTCGCCCGCAGGCGCATATGGGTTTGGCTCATGGGCAAGAGGAACTGTTGTGTATAATGATAGCAAGGAATCAAATAGTTTTTCACTAAAACCTCAGGTATCTCTGGTATACACATTCCCTGCTGCTTCATCAATCAGTTTGCAACCTAGTGCCTTGCTCGTAGAGCCGGGAATTAGCCCAAACTGGAATATGCTACTTGCAAAGAGATATCAGACGAACTTGTCATTCCCGGTGCGACTGGGCCTGGGTAATAAGTTTTACAATGGTTCAACCTTTGGATTCACATCTATTGGCCCGCAGCTTTCTATTAGATTGCCTCAGCTTTCAGGGAAGACGTTCTCAACCAATCTTAATGCAGGTTACTTATATTACTATGTTGGACCAACTGCCGCTGCGTTCGCAGCGAATGGAAAGCGAAATCAGAATGTGTTTAGTCTTGGATTATCAATAAACTTTTAACCACTGTCTCTCATGGATGTGCTTGATCTCCTCTATGCACGATTAACGATGGAGCTAAGTGGAACGGCTCTATTGGCATTCACGATATACCGGTCAGGTCATTCAGAATTATCAGGGATTGAACAATCGGTTGTTGCCGGTCTATGTGTGGCACTATTGGTCCACATCCTAGGTAGACATAGTGGAGCACATTTAAATCCCGCAGTAACCATCGTCTTTTGGGTGCAGAATATAGGAAGTCAGAAGTCCTCTTTGGTGAAGTCTATTGGTGAGACTATGGCGTATATTTCTTCTCAGGTTGTAGGTTCAATTGCTGGAATATGTCTGGCGCGGAATGGAACTCCACTGCATACCGACCATCGGCTAGACGGGTTTGTGGAGGAGATAGTATTAACCATAATTCTACTTTTACTTGTAGTTACATGGAGTAGAGAAGGTAAGTTATGTGCCTATTCTCAGCCACTGACCGGAATCGTAATTGGCGGTGGGGTTACGTTTCTCGCAGCCTTGGGTGGCTTAACGTCTTCAGGGGTATTCAATCCCGCAATTTCACTGGGGTTAATCGTTAGTGGCCAGCAAATGAGTATGCAGTCAATGCTTGCAGCTCAACTTATTGCTGTTGTGATTGTGAGCCTAGTCATTCGTTTTCATCAGAGAACCGAAAGATATTAAGAGATTCCTTGGCTGACAAGGCGGGTTGTGCTGCCTAGCATTGATTTGTCAAGCCTTCTGAATTCACTCCATGAAGTATAGTCTACTCGGTCGTTCGGGCCTCAGAGTGTCTGAACTGGGCCTCGGATGTGGAACGATTGGGACCAACTGGGGACCACTTGGATCTGATCGATCTGAATCATTTAAGATTCTGGAAGGCTTTGCTGAGGCCGGTGGAAACTTCCTCGATACATCAAATCGCTACCAAGAGTCACAATCAGAACAGTGGGTAGGGGAGTTTATAAAACAGGACCGAGATAGATTTGTTATTGGCACGAAGTTTAGCCTAGGTGATGGTGCAAATGATTTCAATGGTTTGGGCTTGCCAACAAATCAGCGAGATCCGAATAATCGTGGTAATCATCGCAAGAATCTTCGGAGATCTGTAGACGCCAGCCTTCGTAGACTGAAGAGTGACTACATTGATTTACTTTGGCTTCATATTTGGGACTACACAACTCCGTTTGACGAGATTGTGATGAGTGTAAATGATTTGATTTGCGAGGGCAAAGTACTGTATGCAGGCCTATCGAGTGTTCCGGCATGGGAAGTGGCTAGAATGAATTCTTTCGCAGATTTTCACGGAAAATATCCATTTATAGCACTGCAGAATGAGTGGAGCCTTGTAGAGAGGTCCCAAGAACCAGAATACTTGCCATTATGCAAGGCATTAGATCTTGGAATGGTTTGTTGGTCACCATTAGCAGGTGGAATGGTATCTGGCAAATACAATCAGTCTGATCTTGATCCATCGATACCTCATAGGTTAGTCCCCCATGTGAAGGATGAAGCTCAGTTCTGGTACAAGACTACGCAGAGAAACCTCGCAATTATGGAGAAGTTGCTGCCCAGATTCAAGGAGATTGAAGAACCCGCAACAGCTATAGCATTGCGCTGGCTGATGCAAAAGAAGGACATTGTAAGTATACCGATCTTCTCAGTAAGAACAAAAGAGCAGCTTGATGACGCTCTTCGGGCTACGGAGTTTGTACTGAGTGACAAAGATATGGCATTCATTGATGAAGCCACAAAAGCTGCTATAGCCCCCCCCTTAGAAGAGTACGGTGCATATCCATATCCTATGCTTGAATACGGCAGTCCAGCTTTGCCGAATTTTTATTCGCGAGCTCTTCTCTATGGTGAAACAGAGAAAGAAATACTTAATCACCGCAAACCAGTACCATACCTCTATAATTCGAATGGGGCTTCGTAGACTTAGCTACGAGTTGCTGACTGGATAACATCAGCAGCAATTGATGCCATCGCGAAGATGGAAGCCTGGGGATTACCGCTAGGCAAGCTTGGTAATACAGAGGCGTCGACGACAGAAAGTTTGTCGACGCCAAACACATTAAAGGTTGGGTCCACTACGGATTGGTCGGGAGTTGCTCCCATCGCACATGTACCAACAGGGTGCCAAATCGTTTGTGCATGTGTACGGAGATAATCTTCAACATCAAGCAATCCAGGGCACAGCTCTTTCTTGCAATAGGGTGTAAGTGCATCAGTATTCGCCAACTCACGAACAATCTCAACAGCAGCTGCGTATGTTTTAATATCAACAGGATCCGTTAGGTAACCAGGGTCAATTCGCAAGCCTTCCTTAAGTGTGGAGGCTAAAAGGCTAACTGATCCACGACTAGAAGGGCGCGCAAGAACAGGTACGAAGATGACTGTTTGCTGATGAGCATCGCCATCTAGAAACTCGGGAGGTATAAATCCGTCGACTCCGGCGGAAAAGTTGATCTGTATATCCGGCTCAGGAGTATCCCGATAACCACTTGAAGTAAATAGAGCAGCCTCGCATAGAAAGTCCGTAGTTCCCGGATCTTGATCTGATTGATAAGCGACCATGGCTCGCATATGGTCACTAAGATTTAGTCCGACATTAGGGTTCGGCACTTGACATTTAATATCACAGTCTTTAAGCATGTCAGGATCGCCAATGCCTGAAAGCATCATTATTGCAGGGCTTAAAAACGCTCCTGCGGACAAGACAGTGTGATCCGCCGAAATGTGCCTGCCATCTGCGGTATAGACACCCTCGCAACAATTGCCCTTCATGGCAAGGGAAACGACCTCAGTACTAAGCTCCAGTGAAAGATTGAGTGGTAAGGGATCATGCAGAAATGCTTGCGCAGTACTGCACCGATTCCCATCACGATCAATATTAAGCTGCATGAGTCCGCCTACATTTCGCTGAGATGTGCCATTGAAGTCACCAATCTCGTAGCCACGCTCCGCAATGGCATTAAGAAAAGCACGCGAGGAGTCGCTTGGGTGGGGAGTTTCCCGAATAGAAAGCGGCCCCGCGTTACCCCTCAGAGGACTGACATGATTGGTATGAAAGGATTCAATCGATTGAAATGTCTTCTGATATCGAGATGGAGACCAGTTTGGATTGAGGCCGGAACGCAGATGCCATTCGTCAACAACTGAGACGTCCCCATGGACATACATCATCGCATTGACTGATGTACCTCCTCCAAGTACTTTGCCTTGAGTAATATCTACGATACGATTTTTAAGGCCAGTCTGCGGACAGGTCCTCAACTGCCAATTGGACGTTGGGCTCCAGGTTTGAAAAACACTGGGCAAGTCTGAATGAATAAAGGGACTGACTCGACCATCGGGACCCGCCTCAACCAAGCCTATTGAGGCGTCGGGGCAGAGCTCAGAAAGTCGACGAGCGAGAATGCACCCTGCAGCACCAGCACCAACAATGAGAAAATTGTAATGAGTCATTTAGGCACGCGTCAGCAGATGTTATGAGCATACGTGGTTCATCCTAGAGAGCGCAAGTGAGATGTCAGATATTGAATGAATCTGCTTATTCAAGACAGGAGTGGAATCCGCAACTATCGTGTTGAAAGAATCCGGCTCTTAGGGGCATGATACACTTTCCGGTTTACGAAGAAACCAAGGTCCTCCAAGCGCAGACGAATAGCATTTCCTTATTGGGAACAGTAAATCATCATAGATATCGATGGAATCCGTTTGCCGAAGAGAATGAAATGACGCGCTCTTCCAAGGCTGAGAGATGGATTAAATGGCTCAGATTATCAAGGCAAGGTGGCAGGCATCAAGATGGAGTCTATAGTTTTAGATTTGTTGTGAATCACAATCCGCGCCAATTAGTTAAGTTGGCGGGCTGGATTGGCAATTTTAGCTCTGAAGATCATGCATCTCATCGCCAATGTCTAAGCGGGGTGCTAAGCAAAAGTGAGCTTGGCATGGGCCTACAGAACTGCACCATACACGTTCACCAAGACTGCGAGGCATGCATCGCTATAGATCAAGAGAAGATGCAGTTAGAGATTCTGCATGAAAAGTCCGGCTTGATCACTCCAGTTAGCCACACTAGTAGTGTTCAGATTAACGGATTTGTATGGGATGAGCTGGACATGTTCGAGAAGTTTAATGAACGAGTTGCCGGTCGTGACATGAAAAGGATATCTGAATACGTCTGGGAGAAAAAGGTTTCACTGCGAACGACCGGTGGGATTGATTTCAGGGCTGACGGCGTCTATCAGTTTCTGATTTCAATCAACGGTGATGAAGATCAAGGCTTTGGTGGTCTTAATCACCATGGTTCAAACAATAGGGTCTTGGATCTTGTTGCCGGAACAGGATTTGGTAGTAGCCATGGTACGTCATACCATTCAGCACCTACTGTGAAGATTCTCAAGGATGACATTTACACGATTACGGCGTTGCTAGAGCCAGGAAAAGAACGACTAATGGTCAAGGGGGATCGAGATGGCATGGTTGAGATCATTAATAACGTGGCTGACGGAGTACAAGTCCTAGGCGATATCTATCCTTCGGATAGTTTTGATCCGACAAAGTCACAGAGTCAGATGGCAGCATTAGATGCGTCGAGACAGCTTTTCGAGAGAGTCATTGATCTTGAAGCTGGCACGTACTCTATCAATTTCGCCATTGGTGGAGAGCTATTTCTTGATACGATGGGACTTGGATGTTGGATGAAGACAAATGGAACCGTACTTAAAGGCATTGGGTGGCATGGAAAACCAAATGAGTCGAATATAGGCTTTAAAGTGATTCGCAAAGGCACATATGCTTTTACATATAATCGCAGCAATGATATATTTTCAATCGAAGCCCGTGGATCGACTGCTAATCATCCCGGGTGCCTTGAAGCAGTTTGTGCTGTCAGCACTCTTTCAATAGTTGGCAACCTTCCAAGCCCCTTGACTGCATGGGATCCCACAGCGAGTGAAAATCTGATGACCTCGCTTGGGCGTGGAAGATTTGAGCGCACGATAGATCTCAGTCAAGGCGTAGACTATCAGTTCAAATTCGTAGGTAATCAGAGTAATTGGCAAATCGTGTTTGCAGACTATGAGCTTGATGGATACGGACTGAGCTATGCAACTAACAATCCAAATCCTTACAGCAGCAGTCTTGAAGACTTGAGGACTCACGGCCACTTGACGACTCATGGCAATCCTCCTCCAATCCATTTTGTGCCTTCAACATCAGGGCCGCATGTTGTGATGGTTGATTTATGGTCTGGAGCATACGGAATCAAGGCAGTCTGAAGAATTGGCACCTAAGCCGACCAGTGCTTGCGTGCTTAAGAAAACCGGTTGAAATTGAAAGCTGTCTCCAAAGGGAGTAACAATGAGAAAGAAGGCACGCCCTCTGAAGGTTCAGTCACTGATGATGTTGCCCTATCACGTTTCAGTGGCGACACACGATCAGTTTCAAGCTCTGATACTTTCGGCGAGCCATACCACACTACAAAAGTCTCATGGCCAAGCGAATCCTTGTTGTTCTGTCTGAGTGGGGTTACTGGGGCGAAGAGCTTGTAGGCCCTTATGATGTGCTTAAGAATGCTGGCTATACATTTGATTTCATGACCGCAAAAGGGCGCAAGCCTCCGGCATTGCCTCCAAGCATGGATGAATCTTATATGGATCCTCCACTTGGTAAATGTGTAACAAGTGCACATTTTGCCCAACGAACGAGAGAAATAGATTCCTCTGATCTTCTGGCAAATCCATTAAGCCTTGAAACAGAATTGCCATTGATGCCGTATTTTAATAGCGAGAACTTTGGGCATAAGCTTGAGGAGTTCTATAATACTTTAGAACTTTTTTGGCAAAAATTTGTAGACCCTTACGATGCATTACTCTTGCCAGGGGGGAGTGGGCCAATGGTTGACATGGTCAACAACGAACGAGTCCATAACCTCATTCTTGGCTATGTCAATCGAAACAAGCTAATTGCCGCAGAGTGTTACTGCGTCACCTGCTTGGCATTTGCGAGAGATTGGACTGATCGCACGAGCATTATCAAAGGCAAGCATATAACAGGACATGCTCGCGAATACGATTACAAGGATGGAACCGGCTTCGCACAAATGTATGGATATGATAATGAGCCAATGAATACCTCGGCGAACTTTGGTCCTCCCTTTTACCCACTTGAATATATTCTGCGGGATGCCGTTGGCGAAACCGGTAAGTTTCATGGCGGTGTCGGTCATTCTCTGTCCACCATTCTCGACTTCCCATTCCTGACAGGGCGTTCAACACAGGATTCAACACTTGTTGGTGAATTAATGATTAAGGCTTTGGAACAAGGCCTTACAAGGTTCGGGTGGTGATCAAGCAGTGAACGGACACGAAGCCATTCTCCGTCAATTCGTAGCCGACGGAGTCAATTACATGTTTGGCAATCCAGGCACAGTAGAGCAGGGTTTTCTCGACGCCCTATCTGCAGTACCGGATTTAAAGTACATCCTTACACTCCAAGAATCAATAGCCGTCCTGTGTGCCGACGGCTATGCACGAGCAACGAAAACACCTGCACTTGTTCAGATTCACTCAACCCCAGGTTTGGGCAACGCAATAGGGAATCTCTATCAAGCAATGCGTGGCCAATCACCTCTTGTGGTGATTGGTGGAGATGCCGGTATACGCTATCAAGCCATGGATGCACAGATGGCAGGTGACCTTGTAGCGATGGCTGAACCTGTGACCAAATGGTCGGCAATGGTGGTGGATCCATCAAGTTTGCTTCGGATGGTTCGAAGGGCAATTAAAGTTGCCGCTACTCCTCCTTGTGGTCCAGTCTATCTCTGTGTTCCGCAGGACATATTAGATGCGGAAATCTCTGAGCCGATACTCCCCACTCACATTCCCAAACTTGCGGGGAAAGCCTCTGACGAAGATATTCAATCAATGGTGAGCTTGATTGAACAGTCATCAAATCCAATCATCTTGGCTGGTGATGGCGTTGCATGGAGTAACGCCAATGCATCACTGGTTCACTTGGCTGAGATGATTGGCGCCAGAGTTTACATGGCTGATGGAGGGGATATCAACATGCCTGAAGATCATCCTCTGTACTTTGGGAGCACAGGCCATATGTTTGGGGATGCAAGTCTTCCTATTACAACTAATAGCGACTGCGTCATTGCGATTGGCTGCTACCTATTACCCGAGGTCTTCCCTCATTTATCCGACATCTTCTCGCCACATGCAAAGATTTTGCATGTAGATTCTAATCCCTTCAACATTGCAAAGAACCACAGGGTTGACCTGTCGTTGGTCGGAGAGATCAACGGCCTTATTAGCCAGCTTGTTGACAGTTTAGCGCAAGCTTCCGAAGCAACAATGGCTCGATTCAAGGCCAATAATATCCACAACCGTAAGCTCAAAGAGGAGAAGGTCTCCAACATTGAGGCGATCTATGGTCTTAAACCAGATGTGCCAGATGAAGATTACGACGGAAAAACCGTATTTATGGCGTCCGGCGAATTCTGCAGAGAACTCTCACTGCAACTCCCATCTAATGCGGTTATTTTTGATGAGGCACTAACAAATTCTCCTCCCATATCGCATTATATCCCTGCCAAAGATCTGGGAGATAAGTATTGGACACGTGGTGGCTCTCTTGGGACAGGCTTCCCAGGTGCAATCGGAATCAAGTTAGCTGATCAAAGTCGTGAAGTGATTGGCTTTTCCGGAGATGGTGGCAGCATGTATACGATTCAAACCCTTTGGACAGCCGCTCGCCACAATATAGCCGCAAAGTTTGTGGTCTGTCAGAATCGATCTTACAGACTCCTTCAGGCTAACATTCGACAATTCTGGGATGAGCGTGGTATTTCTCATCATGACTATCCACTTTGCTTTGATCTATCAACCCCTGAGATCTCTTTTGAAGACATAGCTCAATCAATGGGAGTGAAAGCCGAAAGGGTCTGGAAGCCATCTCAGATCAAGTCTGCAATAGCCCGTATGCTATCTGCAACAGAGCCTTATCTCATCAATCTCGTTCTGGATGGCGATGTCCACCCGGAACTGATCGGCATTCATTGCGGTCAATAGCCTATTCCCCCTCGCATTAATAGCATGTTTTCGCATCCTGAAATCTGGGCATTTGCATCTGCCTGGTATCAACTTCTTGACATCCACGCTCCTCTTGAAAGCTTCAAGCCTCTTCTCTCAGAAGATGTAAAGCTCGTTTTCCCCGAAGCTACTGTTGAGGGCTTTAGTGGCTACAGCGGCTGGTACGAGAAAGTCATCAACATCTTCTTCGATGAAGTTCACACACTTAAAGTGGCTGATATTCTCGAGCAAAGTGGTGACCACTGCACGGTTCATGTTGTTGTCAACTGGAAAGCAAGCGTTTGGAATGCACCCCAGGCTACTAGTACACGCCTGATGATGGATGCGGACCAAACATGGAAGATTTCTCGCATCGGCGGGTCACTTAAAGTTACTGAATATATCGTAAATCACATGGACTATGAGCCTGGCTCCTGCAAGCTTTAGTCCTATTCAACACTCTTTTTGCATTCCAACACCATGAAAAATGTTCCGGCTGGCCGTCTCGGTGACATGTACCGAGAACACATCAACCTTATTCTAAGAAAAGACATTGACGGACTCTTAGATCAGTACAGTGAAGATGCCGTATTGATTTCAAGTTTCGAGAAAGTACCCAAATACTTTCGAGGTCACACAGAACTGAAGGATCATTTCCAAGGAATTCTCGGTATCGAGGGTTTGGAGACAGAAATTGCATTCTGGGCAGAAACTGAAAATCCAACTACATTGATGATTGTCGAGGCGATTACTCTATCGACACCTGATGGGGCTGCAAACATGCGATTTGCGGACAGCTGGGTTCTTGATGAAAATGGGCGTATCAAGATCCACTTTGCTGGCATGACTCAGTACCCTGACGGTTCAGTCGCTTAAGAATCATGAGCCTACAAATTGTTTCCCAGCTTGCAATCACCTGTGCCGATCAATCCGTAACTGAGGCCTGGTATACCAAGAACTTTGGCTTCCGTCGAGCCAGGGTCGCGAAGCTTCCGGATGGGAAGGAGATTATTTTCCTAAAAATGGCTGATTCTTCTTTTTATCTAGAACTGTTTGCATCGGACCAAGACTCGCCTCTGCCTCAAGCGACTAATGACGGCTACACGTTCCCTGGCTTCCGTCACCTTGCATTCAAGGTTGATGATGTTGACAAAAAGCTTTTAGAAATAGACAGTCCTGCAATCAGCCTTGGACCTCTAGACTTCGATAGCTATATTCCTGGGTGGCGTACTGTTTGGATTCTCGATCCTGACGGAAGAGTTATAGAAATCAGCCAGGGGTTTACGGACGAACAATAACGTCCTCGTTTGATAACTCCCACCACAGAAATACAGCCTCCTTGACATCATAATACTGTCAAGGAGGCTTTTTAATAAGGCTTCTGAATATTCTTGGCTTACTCAGAGACGGTGTCTGCTTTTTCCGCCAAGAAAGCATGAACATGGCTTACAGAGATTGCTCCCAAACCCACACCTGAAGCAACCCGCTTCGTACTGCCAGACTGGACATCACCCACAGCAAATACTCCGGGCTGGCTCGTCTCGAGATTCATTGGTGCTCGATCCAGTTGCCAATTCTTAGTCTGATCAACAGACTGGCCAGTTAGGATAAAACCGCTTCGGTCTGTTTGGATTTCTTTTGGAAGCCATTCTGTATTTGGCTTTGCTCCAATCATCAAGAAGACATGGCGAATAGGATGCTTTTCTAACGCCCCATTCTTAATATTCTTCCATGTCACGCCCTCAAGATGCCTATCACCCTCCAGACCAACGATCTCCGTATACGCATGCAAGGTGATCTTATCTGATGACAATATACGTCCGATCAAGTAATCGGACATCGTCTCGACCAAGCTTTCCCGCCGAATCAGCAAGTGAACATGTCGAGCTCTTGCAGAGAGAAAAACTGTTGCCTGACCAGCAGAATTCCCCCCTCCGACAACGATCACCTCTTCATCGCGACAGATATCACCTTCTAATGCAGTGGCTGCGTAATAGATGCCTGAATTATCAAAGTCACTCCTATTTTCAAGTCCAAGGGTGCGATACGTAGCACCGCTGGCGACAACTACAGAACGAGCCTTGATCGTTCGGTGTTGCTCAGTTTCAGCACAGAACTGTACTCCGTAAGGATATTGACTGCAATCAAGACCAACAACACGCTTGGGGAGACAGATGGTTGCACCAAACTTCATTGCTTGGACTTGAGCCCGCCCCGCCAAGGCCTCCCCAGAGATACCTGTAGGGAAACCGAGATAATTTTCGATCTTTGAGCTTGTACTGGCTTGCCCCCCAGGTGCTTCAGCCTCCAACAGTAAGGTTTTAAGGCCTTCAGAAGCTGCATAAACTGCGGCCGACAAGCCTGCAGGTCCCCCACCAATAATAGCAACATCAACAACTTGGGAACAATCAATATCTTCAACAAGGCCCAATGCCTCAGCAAGCTCATGATTACTGGGCTTTGACAAGACTTGGTCGTTGAGATGAATAACAACTACCGGTAGTTGATCTGTTGTTAGTCCATAGCGTTGCATGACCTCGTCATACGCCTGACCACAATCACGAACAGCTGTTACGGGATATCCGTTTCGACGGAGAAAACGCTCTAAACGAACTCCATCAGCACTGGTGGCTGGATCGATCAGGGTCGCGCCACCCTGTGCATGAGAGATGAATGCAGTGCGGCGCAAGATGAATGCCCGCATGATGATCTCACCAATATCTGGCTCCGCGGTAATTAAACGACGGAATGACTCAGGGGACACCCTGAGCAGGCGACCATCTTGCCCTATGCGCCCGCCAACCAGGATCTTGCGCCGATTGAAAAGATCAAGCTCGCCAGTAAACTGCTGAGGCCCATGAATATGTATGACCTTAAGTTCCTCAAGGCTGTATTCAAAGATTTCAATTAATCCATCGAGGACCACAAAGAAATCGACTCCACGGTCGCCTCTTTCGAACAGAACTGTCCCAGCCGAAATGACTTCTTCTCGGCCAAAAGGCATTGTTCTCTCGATCTGCTCTTGGCTGAGAGTCGGAAAAATCTGATGCTCCCGTGCGTAAGGGTCAGTGGTCTGCAGCGGATTGCGTGGCGTGGCGCTGGAGGACATGCTCAAAGGAAAGAAAACAGGTCGCACCGGCAAGCCGATGACTTTGGAACCATCTTAGACCTTCACAGACGTCGACAATCGTTGCAAGAAGCCCCTTCTCGTGAAGACGCAAGCTGTTGTCTCTTGCTGTAGGGATTGCTCTCTGAGCGTCAAACAGATGAAGGCAACTATCACCTTCTGTAGACAGATCCTCTGGATGAGCAAGCGCTTGTCTGACAGCCCCTGGCAACTCCAACCCGGCAAGGGACCGACCAGGTGAGAAAATGCCCCCAACTTCGGGATTCAACATGCGCAGCCACGGATGCGGCGACCTGCGCCAAGACGCCACCGGCCAGGCCGTGCAGCTGTGCGGCTGGGTGGACCGCAGCCGTGATCACGGCGGGGTGATCTTCGTCGACCTGCGCGACCGCAGCGGCACCGTGCAGATCACGGTGGACCCGGACAACGGCGCTGAGATGTTCGCCGTGGCCGAGCACCTGCGCAACGAAACGGTGATCCAGGTGGAGGGCAAAGTGCGCGAGCGCCCCGGCGACGCGATCAACGAAAAGCTGGCCACCGGCCGGGTGGAAGTGCTGGCCAGCGCCATCACCGTGCTCAACAGCGTGAAGGGGAATCTGCCCTTCGCGGTGTCGGTGCACGACGAGGAGAACACCCGCGAGGAGCTGCGGCTGCGCCACCGCTACCTCGATCTGCGCCGCGAGCGCATGAACAGCAACCTGCGCCTCCGGGCTCAGACCATCCAGGCCGCGCGCCGCTTCCTGGAAGAGCAGGGCTTCATCGAGGTGGAGACCCCGGTGCTCACCCGCTCCACCCCTGAAGGCGCCCGCGACTATCTGGTGCCCTCCCGCGTCTGCGGCGGCGAGTGGTTCGCCCTGCCCCAGTCGCCCCAGCTGTTCAAGCAGCTGCTGATGGTGGGCGGCATCGAGCGCTACTACCAAGTGGCTCGCTGCTTCCGTGACGAAGACCTGCGCGCCGATCGCCAGCCGGAATTCACCCAGCTGGACATGGAGATGAGCTTCATGGATCAGGAGCAGATCCTCGAGCTCAACGAAGCGTTGATCGCCTCCATCTGGAAAACGGTGAAAGGCGTGGAGCTGCCGCGCCCCTTCCCACGCCTCACCTGGCATGACGCCATGGAGCGCTACGGCACGGACCGCCCCGACACCCGCTACGGCATGGAGCTCACCAACGTGAGCAACCTGGTGGCCGACATGGGCTTCAAGGTGTTTTCAGGCGCCGTGGCCGCTGGCGGCTCGGTGAAGTGCATTGCCGTGCCCGGCGGCAACGACGCCGTGAGCAACGTGCGCATCAAGCCCGGCGGCGATGTGTTCAGCGAAGCCCAGAAAGCCGGTGCCGGCGGCCTGGCCTTCATCCGCGTGCGCGAAGACGGCGAGATCGACACGATCGGGGCGATCAAAGACAACCTCTCAGAGGACAAGAAGGCCGAGCTGCTGGCGCGCACAGGCGCCGAGCCCGGCACCCTGATCCTGTTCGGCGCCGGCGACACCGCCACGGTGAACAAGGCCCTCGATCGGGTGCGCCAGTACCTGGCCCGCGAGCTGGGGATGGTGAAGCCCGACAGCGAAAACGACAGCTGGAACTTCCTCTGGGTGGTGGACTTCCCGATGTTCGAGTTCAACGCCGACGAGAACCGCTACGAAGCGCTGCACCACCCCTTCTGCGCCCCAAACACCGCCGACCTGGGCACCGATCCCGCCGCCTGGGCCGACACCCTGCCCGCGGCGCGCGCCCAGGCCTACGACCTGGTGCTCAACGGCCTGGAGCTGGGGGGCGGCTCCCTGCGCATCCACGATTCGGCACTGCAGCGCCAGGTGCTGCAGACCGTGGGCCTGCCCCTGGAGGAGGCCAACCGGCAGTTCGGCTTCCTGATGGAAGCCCTCGACATGGGGGCTCCGCCCCACGGCGGCCTGGCCTTCGGCCTCGACCGCATGGTGATGCTGCTGGCGGGGGAGGAATCGATCCGCGACACCATCGCCTTCCCGAAAACGCAGCAGGCCCGCTGCCTGATGACGGGAGCTCCCGGCGGGGTGGCCGCCCAGCAGCTGGAGGAGCTGCACGTGGCCAGCACCTGGGTGGAGGAAGACGCGGAGGCCTGAGTCACCGCACCGGCGCGGCAATCCCGAACAGAAACAAGCGATTCAGGGGCGCATCTCAGCTGAGACTCGATTCTTGGGTTGCTGTTTCAGGCGCGGCCTGTGCCCCAGGGCCCTTCCAGCCCCAAACCTTCCTCCGGCAATCGGCGCGGCAGTAGTGATCTGGTGCGCCTCTACCTGCAGGACATCGGCCGAGTGGACCTGCTCAGCCACGAGGAGGAGCTCACCCTGGCCCGCCAGGTGCAAAAGCATGAGCGCTTGCTGCGGGAGCGAAAGGGCCTGGCCAGCCAGACCGCGCCCCTGGCCGATCTAATCAGCCTGGAAACCGATCGCCAGCGGCTGGCCACACAGCTGGGGCACTGGCCTGCGGTACAGCAGTGGGCCGAGCACTTGGGCTACTCCGTACCAGAGCTGCGCGAGAAACTGCGGCAGGGCCATGAAGCCTGGGCGGAGCGGAGCGGCCTGAGCGTGGCCGAGCTCAAGCAGGCGTTGCATCACGGCCGCCGCGCCCGCGACCGGATGATCCAGGCCAACCTGCGCCTGGTGGTGGCCGTGGCCAAGAAGTACCAGCAGCGGGGCATGGAACTGCTGGATCTGGTGCAGGAGGGCACCCTGGGCCTGGAGCGGGCCGTGGAGAAATACGACCCCACCCGCGGCTTCCGCTTCAGCACCTACGCCTACTGGTGGATCCGCCAGGGGATCACCCGCGCCATCGCCACCCAGAGCCGCACCATCCGCCTGCCGG
>Ga0194129_10002044_pt1 | contig 31242 bp, 21 predicted proteins | sample TA2KigCa35mmetaG_FD_150862 | JGI IMG/M metagenome (GOLD analysis project Ga0194129, IMG submission 150862) | Freshwater microbial communities from Lake Tanganyika, Tanzania - TA2015038 Kigoma Deep Cast 35m | ecosystem: Environmental > Aquatic > Freshwater > Lake | place: Tanzania: Lake...
CCTCGCGATTTCTAAATGACCGCGGTCCCAGGCAAGCTCCAGAAGTCCATGCAGAATGGCGTCGTCGTGGGTGATAATGTTGACGCGGCTAAGGGTAGCCACTGCCGACTCCTCGGCATCATTCCGGTCCTGCTTAGTAAGAGCGCAAGTCTCCTCAATGCTCGCATGTAGAAATAAGGGTACGGAGTACATAGCCAGCCCGCCGTGGCAATGCGTCAGACAATTAAGCAGTCCATAATCTGTTAGACGGTTAAGCACATCACCGCTATCGGTTACTCCTGCTATCGACAATGCTGTTTGCCATGTAAACCATCCCTTGAGTGTGCATAGCCTTCCCAAAACGTTCGCAGCGTACGCATCCGACTTTGCGAGTGAGCGTATAAGATTGATGATACGACTAATGAAAGCAACTGCCGTCGGAATATTTTGTAGGTCGTTTCTATTATTTACTGGACCACGACCGACGACACCGTGTGAAATACACGACAATATGTCCATCAACCTCGGATTGCCAGACGCATACATGATTGCTTCGTGGTCTGGAGTCCAAACTGCGCTCCCTTGGCGAGGCTTGGCTAGCCCAACCTTTCTTGACTGTTCGGTAAGTGATAATGGCTCGAGATGCTCTTGGACGAGCACCCAGCCGGATCCGCAGAGCGGCACGGAATGCCAGCAGGTGATCACGATCCGGGATGGCGAGCTCCCGACGCTGCGGATCGCAGTGGCGCAGGCGGCAACGACATCGATCGCGTCCTTGCGATAGATCGTGCCGGTGTCGCCGTGGCGCTCGACATTCGCCTCGAAGTCGTCGAACACGAGCAGCAGTTTCGCCGTCGGCGGATGCCTGAGGAGCTGCGTGACACGAGCGTGCAGAGGCAGCGATTGATCCCCAATCACGTCCAGGGGCGATCGGCCGTCGGCAAGCGCCCCGCCGCCCAGTGCTTGGAGCTTTTCGGTGAGTTTGCGGATCAGCGTCGGCTCATCGACGTGGCCGACGAGGATGATCCGGGTATGGTCGGGAAAGCGATCGAGCAGCCGGCAGCCGAGGCTGCTTTTGCCTTGGCCGCCGAGGCCATGGATCACGATGCCGGGGCGGTGCAGATCGTCTTCCTGACCGAGTGCCCTGGCGTGCCGCAGCACGCTCGTGGCCCGCTGCAACGGGCGGCGGCGGCCAACGAACAGCCCGCGCGGGCAGACCCGGCCCGAGGCTTCCCGACCGGCGTCGAAGTATTCGACCTCGAGATGCGCATCGGTTTGGGCCAGGATCGCCCGGCCGGGTTGGTTCGCGGAGGTGACAAACGGGCCGGGAAGCGCGCCCCGCGCGACGACCCGCAACAGGTGCCAGTAAGGGGATCTGGCCTCAACGAGCTTTTTTCGGGCCAGTCGGATCGCCGCGTGGGGTTCATGGGCTTCGGCGAGCTTGGCGTAGACGATTGCCGCCGCTGCAGTAGCGGCCGCATCCCCCACCGGCAGTGCCCAACCGAGCACGAGGGGCGCCCCCTCGCGCGCCAGAGCCACCGCCATGCTTCTCGTCACGTCTCCGGAATCATCCGCGGACGAGCACCCGGAAAGAAACGTCAGCCGCGGCCAACGCTCTTCGAAGGCTCCGATCAGGCGGGCAGGAGCGATGTCGTCGCGCTGGCCGAGCTCCGTCTCGAGGATGAAGATCGGACCGGCCGGTCCGACCTCGGCATGGCCGCTCACATGCACGACGTCAAACCAACTGGCGGCGGGACAACCTTCCCGCGCGCCATTGAACGCAAGCCGGTACGTGAGACCTTCGATGCTCCCCGTGTCGTCGACGGCGAGCTCGATGCCGGCGTGGTTGGTGCGCGCTGCCTCGAGGATCGCCCGCTCCTCGCCTTCATAGTCGAGCACCGGCGTCACGCCCTCGGCCGAAGCGGCCATGAACAGCACCCGCAGCGGCCGATTGGCCGGAGGAAGCACGGGGATGTCTCCCGGCACCCAGCGCACCGGGTCGATCGCCGCGCCAGCCGCGAGCATCACGAATCCGCTGCTGTCGTGGAGAATCTCCCAGGGGAGTTCCGCGAGCGGGCCTTCGGCGTCGATCAACAGTCGCACCGGAGTGCCATGCTTTCGGATCTCGCCGACAGGAACCTTGTCGACGACGAACCTCCAAAGCTCGTGGCCGAGCGCTGCCAGATCGGCGGAAGTGGCTCGGTACCTCATCCGACAGATGGCGACGAAAGCGTCGATCTCGCCACGTGGCACGTGGATCGCTTTGCGTTGGCACGACGACGAAGCGAGACCGTCGGCATGCTCCCACGAGACGAGCATCTCGCCGGGCTCTCGATACTCCAGTCGCCACACGGCTGTCACGCTCGCGGCTCCGCTTCCACGCGGTGGCTCGGCCTCTTGAGTCACCACCCCGAAAGCAGGATACTCGTCGGAGGAACGGGTCACCATCCGCGTGCCCCGTCTACGGCGTGCCATCGGGCGACGGGAGGCGGGCGATGAAGATTCGCTTTCGCGGCGTAGCACGGGAGTTTGCCGCGCTCGACGATGCGGTCGCCCTGCGGGCTCCGGGCGGTGGCCGTCGCTCGGTGACGGCGGAGGAAACGCTCCGCGCGGCGGGTGCCGGTGCCGCAGCGGACGACCGTAGCGGTCCCCGGTTTGGCGTCCGACTTCCCGGAAACGAGCGCCCGATCTTCGAGCGCGCCGGGTGGGCGTTTGCCGAGGCAACGGCGACGCTTCGCGAACGGTCGCGGAGCCGAGCGACCATCGGCAATCAGATCCAAGCCTGGCCGGTGATCGTGGACCGCGGCCAGTCGACCCTGATCCTCACCGATCTGGTCACCGTGAAACTGCCCGATACCGTGGCAGGGCAGAAAGTTGACGAGATCTTTCGCACCAACCGCCTGGAGCTCGTGCGGCAACTCCGGTTTGCCCGCAACCTTTTCGAGGCGCGGATGACCGGCGCGGGGCCGCTCGACGAGCGGATCGCCACGCTCCAGGATCACAGCGGCAGCCCCTTCGAGTTTGTCGAGCCGGCACTTCTGCAGGCGCTCTCCAGCCGTGCGACTGGAGCAACGCCGCGGGCGCCCCATGCTTCCCAGTGGCAACACGCGAACGACGGCAGCGGCGGCGGTACTGCCGGTGCCGACGGTCGGACGCAGGCGGCCTGGTCGCTGGCAACCGGCACCGGCGTGAAGGTCGCGTTCATCGACAATGGGTTTCACGTCGGGCATCCTGACTTGACCCCCGCGCTGTTTCGGGGTGGCCATTTCACCGACGATCGTCTCGGTACCGGGGCATTTGTCGCGCGAGGTGCCGCCGGGATCGGTTTCCCGGTCAACGATCACGGGACGTTTTGCCTCGGTATGGCAGGGGCGCGGGGTTCGAGCCCGGAGCGGGTTTTCGGGGCCGCGCCAGAGTGCGAGCTCATCCCCGTGGCCTGCATCGACGATCAGATCGGCACGCAGGCGACGCTTGCCCGGGCAGTCGGTTATGCGGCCGACCCTACGACCGAAGAGCCAGGTAGCGCGCGGGCCGACGGCGCCGACATCATCGGCTGTAGCCTCGGTCCCAACAGCGGCACTTGGACGCTCACTTCGGTGCTCGATCTCGCGCTCCAGTTCGCCGTCACCAGTGGCCGCGGTGGGAAGGGAATCCCGGTGTTTTGGGCGGTTTCCAACGGCACCCATCCCGTGGCCGATGATGAAGTCTGCTCGCATCCTCAGGTCATCGCGGTCGGTCGGTCAAACCGCCGCGATCAGGCGAATGGATCCGCCTTCGGTCCCAAACTCGCGTTGTTGGCACCAGGTGTCGACGTCTACAGCACGGTCGGAGCGGCTGGGCATCGAGGTTGGACCGGTACCAGTTTCGCCTGCCCGTTTGCGGCCGGGGTGGCGGCACTCGTCCTCGAGCGATTCCCTGCCATGAGTGCCTCCGAGATGATGGTCAAGGTGACCTCGACGTGCGACAAGGTCGGCGGGGTCGCGTACGATGCCAGCGGGCATCACGGCGACTACGGCTACGGCCGGATCAACGCCGAGCAGGCCGTGACGTGAGCATGAGACGATGACCTTCCGCGAACGGGAATACGTCTGCCGAGGCCGTACAATCCGGTTGCGCCAGCCGGACGGCATCGTCGCGCTCCGCGACGACCCGCCGGTCGCGGATGTCCATCGTTCAGTCTCCGCGCCCCAGTCAACCCCCGCCGCACCTGTCGGCGAGTTACCAGCCGAGGATGTCGCCGCCTTTCGGTCGGCGGGCTGGATATTCGTGGCACCGGCGACCGTGCGAAGCGCGCGGGCGGCGACGACGACTGCCGATGTCCTCATCGAGCCCTCCGGTAGGCTCGTGCTCGCAACCGACCGCTTGACGCTCAAAATGAAGGCGGCCGCGGGGCCCATCGAGGATGCGTCGCGGCTTGCCGCGGCGGGAGTAGAAGTCGTATCGCCGCTCCGGTTCGCTCCCGGTCTCTACCAGTGCCGCGTCAAACCGGGCCACGGTTCCGACGTGTTCGAGGTCAGCCAGCGGCTCCTGGCCGAAGGCTTGGTCGAGTTCGCGGAACCGGATCTGATCGGTGCGATCGGTCCGCGCGGCGGCGAGCGCCGCTGACCTCGCCGCCGGCTCACTCCGGCAGGGTCCAGTCGATCGGCGTCTTCTGAGTGCCGTCTTTTGTGTGCCGCCTTCCGGGTGCCGCCGCGACGTGGCGACAGCGGACCATTTCCGGCCGACTACGGCTTCGGTTCGCGACTGCGTCGCAGCCGGCCACCCGTGCGGTCCGACGTCGCGACCGGAAACAAGGCCCGCTGCCGGAGGTCCGGTTCCGTCGCGTCGTCGCCCTGAAATCTCAACTCCGAATCGCTCAGGTATTCACTCGACTTCTCGATGGCGATCCACCGCCGACCAAGCCGCTCCGCGACTGCTCCGGTGGTGTTCGAACCCGCGAAGGGATCGAGCACCACGTCGCCCGGTTGCGTGAGAAACTCGATGAAGAACCGGGGAAGCTCGGCCGGAAAGCGGGCGGGGTGAACTTTCCGCCCCAACCGCTTCGTTTCCGTGATGTAGCGGCTGTTTGATTCGTTGTTGCCGCACTCGATCAGGTTCGGGGGGATCGAGCCGCCTTTGTCCACGGCGAACGACTGCTTGACCAAATGTCCCGAGGGGCGCTTCGTCGCTTTCAAGCCCCGCCGAATCAGCCGCTCCATGTCGCGGCTATAGGGCTGGAGCACGCGCGCGTTGTCCGCGCGCGGATGAGGCGTCGGAGAAAGCCAAAAGATGTATTCGACGGCATCCTTGACTCTCACGCGGCGGACGTTCACCCACTCCGCGGGAGCCGGCAACTTTGCGGGGTTGTACCAAAAGAACTCCTGGCACAGATGGAACCCGACACGATCGCACAGCGCGAGGAGCAAGCGGAAGTGGTACAGCGACCTCTCCGGGGCACCGGGTGTCCATGCGCCGCCGACGTTGAGCACGAAACTTCCGTCGGGCTTGAGTATTCGCTTGATCTCGGAGGCGAACGGGAGGAACCATTCCACATATTCCCCCTGATCCACGTTCCCGTACTCCTTCTTGAAGTGAAGGGCATACGGCGGCGAGGTCAACACCAGATCGATCGTGGCACTCGAGAGTCCTCGCATGACTTCGAGACTGTCGCCGCACGTCGCGCGACCGAGGTCCGTCGCATAGCCATTCCCACTCACGTGGGTTTCATTGTCGCGAGGAGCGTTCCGAGATCGCGAGTCCATGGCTCGATATCCTTGTCCGTCGGGAGGGGAACTCGCTGGATGGTCGCCAACTTCGTCGGCACATCCTTGTGCCGCTCGAGCGAGAGTGTACGAATGAACATTATATCCTGCCAGTCCCCCGTCTTCTTTCCAAGGCACACGGCCAGAACGTCGAATTGCTTCGCGTCGTAGAAGCGGCTCGTGTGGTCCCCCTTCGCCGCCCGCGTTTTCTGGGTTTCGACCTTGAACGCGACTTCCTTTCCGTTTTTTCGAAACGCCTCGGTCGAGTTTCGCGCATTTTTGCACTCGATCCTGACCGGCTTGCTTCGACCTGGAATCCATACCGAGAAGTCGTGCACTCCATCCTGGTCATGCATCTGGTAGCGCTCGATTCCATTCCCGACGAGCTGCTTGATGATGCGCTCGACCTGCGTTTCGGCGACTGCGCCTTCTACGGCCACGCGAAGCCGGAACCGGGACTCGATCGCGTCGAGGAGATCTGTCGCCGACAAGCCCTATCGGGCGCACAGCGAGTGGGACATGACGCTTCACCCTTCACGGCAGGATCGCGAGGCGATTCCTTTTCCCCCCGGGAAAACCTGCGGATGATAGCCGTTATTGGCTGATCGCGGCAGCCCGTGCCGCCGCCGGCTCACTCCGGCAAGGTCCAGTCGATCGGCGTCTTCTGCTTGACCAGTGCCTGGAGCGCCGTGATGTCGGCGAGCAGCTGCGCGCTCGTGCGGCCGGTCTTGGCCATCTCCGCCGCCGCGATCCCGCAGGCGGTGCCGGTCGACCATTCGATCGGATGCAGCCGCGTCGCCGAGTTGGCGAGGAACGACTGCGCCATCGTCTTGCCGGCGACGAGCAGGTTGGAGAGGTCGCGGTGGGTCAGCGCCCGAAACGGGATCGAGAACGGCAGCGTGTCGTGGGCCGCCACCGCATACTCCGGCATCGAGCAGGTCGACACCGGGTGGATGTCGGCGGGATAGGCGCCGAGCGCGATCCGGTCGGGAAACACCGTCCCGGTGCGCCGCGCCGCCGGGCCCGAGAGATCGGCGAACTTCAGCACGAAGCCGTCGAGGCCGATCGCGCGGCGCGTGTCGCGGATGTAGGGGAGCTTGGCGAGGCCGTGCGCCGTGCCGAGAACGGCCGGCGCCAGCGCGATCCGCTCGGGCGCGATCCCGTCGGGAGCATGACGGCGGAACCACTGGTGCCAGGCAAACGCCCGGTCCTCGGCGCCGGCGAGCGCCGCGAGGTCGATTCCGCCGCGCCAGTCGGCCACCTGCGCGGCCGTGGCCGCCTTCGACGTGAACAGGTAAGCGTGGGGATAGTCGTTGCCCCCCTCGCCATGCTTCTGGGAGTAGCCCCAGTTCTGCAGGCAGACGTCGCCGGTCGCCGGGGCCCCTTTGCCGCGGATCCGGCGGTAGGTCCAGATCTTCGTCCAGGCATCGGGTTTGTCGCCGTAGGCGCCGTAGCCCATGTCGGTCGCGCGGACCGGGCGGTCGGGCTCGCCGACCGGCTCGGGGTGGATCTCCTGCGCGAAGCAGTACACGGTCGCCTGGCCACAGGTGTCGGCGCCGGGCGCGGTGGTCAGCGCGCCGTCGGATTCCTCGACCCCCTGGAGATAGTCCTTGCCCGACAGGGCGAGGACCTCGCCCCACTCCGTGGCGTCGACGAACACCGGCGTCTTCCCGGCGCGCGGCACGAACCGCAGCACTTCCTTGGTGAACCGCGCCGAGTCGGCCGGGGAGTACCAGTCGGCCAGGTCTACGGACGGCAGCCGGTCGTAGCCCCGCGCGGCGACACCGGGACGCGGTACCCTGCGGATGCACTCGAGGCCTTCGACGCGGCCGCCGTCGGCGGAGAGCGTGACCTTCTTCACGACCGTGTCGCGGAACACGACGAGGCGGTCGCCGCAGGCACGCTCGAGCGGCTCGAGGTGCTTGGCGACGAACGCGTCGGGGCAGAAGCAGAACCGGCTCACCCAGCAGTCGCCGCGCGGATCGATCGACTGCACGAGCTGGAGGAACCGCGGCGTCATGTTGGCCGGGAGGCGCGCCACCTTCGACACCGAGTAGGGGGCACCGCCGTCGGCGGGCTTGATCGAGTGCCAGGCCTCGTCGATCGCCGGCACGCCGCTGCTGGTGAGCTGGCCACCGACCCAGTCGGTCGGCTCGATCAATGCCGTCGCCGCCCCCGCCTCGGCGGCGGCCAGTGCCGCGGCGAACGCCGCCGTGCTCCCTCCGGCGATCACGACGTCGAACCGGTCGAGAATCTCGACCGCCCGTGCCGGGGGCACGACGAGCGCGGCGAGCGCACCGGCCCACACCCATGCCGAAAGCGCCCTGCGCCCGACCGACTGCCCGGCTCGCGCGACTGCCGCCATCGAAGCCTCCTCTACCCGTGCCGAGATGTCCTTCGGTCCGGGGTCTGACCGCGTGAATCCGCTCCGAAAATACCGACTGCTGCCAGAGCGACAGTGCCAACCGATCTCGGCGGGTTTGGCATCATCGTCCTACGGGGACCGTTGGCAAAGGACCCGCCGCTACCCGCAAAGGGGCCGATGGCTCCGAACGCCGTTCGCCAACCCCCCCTTTTTTCACGTCCCACACGGGGAGAACTTGCGAGGAACACAGGGACCGCCTGATTCGGCCTCTCGCCTTTTGACACGTTCCCTCTATAAAAAGTTTCGATCCATCGCGCGGGGGGTGGGCATTGTAAGTGTTTGGCGAGCAAATGGTGCCCGGCCTCCGTAGTGACCGACGCGAGGACGGCAGGGAGAAGCTCATGGTCGGTTCCTGGAAACGAGTGGTCGTCGGGGCACAGGTCGCACTGGTCGTCGCGCTGGCCATCGGCTGCGCGAAAAGCGATCCGTTCGCCCGCCAGCCCGTGAAGGGCAAGATCACGTGGCAGGGCAAGCCGATCCAGTTCGGCACCGTCACGCTCGAACCGGCCGCAGGGCAAAAGACCGGTGCCACCGCGTCGATCGCCAACGGCGAGTTCTCGATTCCGCGGAATGCCGGCCCGAGTCCCGGCACCTATGCCGTCTGGGTTCACGCGTTCGATCGGGGCGCCGATCCGCCTCCCGGCACCGCCCCTGGTGAAGAGGGCCCGCCGCCGAAAGACATTCTTCCGGAGAAATACCTCAACAACGCCGCCGGTCAGTTCGAGGTCAAGCAGGCCAAAGACGACGCTCCGAACGAACTGTCGCTCGACCTCCCCTGACCACCCGTTCCGTTTTCTCGGGAGCCCTCGGGAGCTTTCCCGATCCGTCCACCGCCGGCGGAGTTGAAGCCCGCCGGCGAAGAAAGTGTCGGTATCGATTCGTCACTGATCCATCGGGTTCCATTTCCATTTTCATTCCTGGAAGGAGTTTCCCATGAAGTCGTCCCTGCCCCCGGCGCCGAAGCGCCCGGGATTCACGCTCGTCGAGCTGCTCGTGGTGATCGCGATCATCGGCACGCTCGTCGGCCTGCTGCTGCCCGCGGTCCAGGCGGCCCGCGAGGCGGCCAATCGCTCGAGCTGCACCAACAAGGTCAAGCAGATCGGCCTCGCGTTCCAAAACTACCACTCGTCGCGCGGCAGCCTCCCGGCGAGCGACTACAACGCCGGCGGCGACTGGGGCACCTGGCAGCTCGCCATCCTGCCGTTCATGGAGGAGAACGCGCTGTACGACCGCTATCAGGGGTTCATGCGCGGCACGGCCCCCGGGTCGACGACCGTCACCAACTACAGCCACGTCAACAACCGCCCCGTGACCACGACGCTGATCCCGCAGCTCCTCTGCCCGAGCGACGCCAGCGATGAAAACACCCGGTCGCCGAATTTCTTCAACATCACCAAGCACAATTACGTCGTCAACGGCGGCAATACCAACCGGATGCAGGACTTCCCCGGCCGTGGCACGCCGCTCAACGGCGTGATCTACGGTGGCGCGCCGTTCATCCGCAACGGCAAGAACCCGGTCAACAACGTCAACGGCCGCCTCGTGAAGTTTTCCAACATCCCCGACGGCCTGTCGAAGACGATGATGGTTTCGGAGACCTGCCTGGGGATCAATCCCAGCGTCACCACCTCCGACCTCCGCGGCTTCACCTGGTGGGGTCCGGGCGCCGTGTTTCACGCGTTCAACGGCCCCAACTCGCCGACGCCCGACCAGTTCCAGTTCGCCTCCTACTGCAACAACCAGCCGATCAAGAATCTTCCCTGCATCCAGGCCGCCGAGGTCCAACTCGCGGCCCGCAGCCGGCATCCGGGCGGTGTCAACGTCGGCAGTTGCGACGGCTCGATCCGGTTCGTCAGCAACGACGTCGATATCGCCATCTGGCGCGCGGCGTCGACCGCCGAATTCGGCGAGAGCCTGTCGCTCGACTGACATCCACGCCGCGGGGCTGCCCGCAGCGACCATCGTGACGACACGCATGCCGCCGCCGCGGGGCCAACCCCGCGGCGGCGGTTTTCATTCGCTCTCGCCCACCGCCGGAGGCGTGACCGGCACCATCCAGGAAAGCGGTCCGGCCTGCAGCCAGACGAGCAGGCCGACCAGCGTCGCCAGCGCCAGGCTGTGGGGGAGCACGCGGCGCAGGATCCTCCCTTCGGCACGCTCCAGGCCCGTGGCGGTGGCACTGACGACGATGCTCTGGGCGTCGATCATCTTCCCCATCACACCGCCGGTGCTGTTGGCGGTGCAGATCAGCAGGGGGTCGAGGGAAAGCTGTTCCGCGGTGACGCGCTGCAGACTGCCGAACATCGCGTTGCTCGAGGTGTCGGAACCGGTCAGTGCCACGCCGAGCCAGCCGAGGATCGCCGCGAAGAACGGGTAGGCGGCGCCGGTGCCGGTCAGCGCCAGCCCGAGGATCACGTCGGTCCCGGAATACCGCGTCACGAACGCCAGCGCCAGCATCGCGGCGATCGTCGCCAGCGAGCCGGCGAGGTCACGGAGCGTGGCCACGGCGATCCGCCCCGCGCGCCGCCAGGTGATCCCCAGCCACGGGACACTGGCGAGCCCCGCCAGGAGAATCGCCGTCCCCGACGCCGACAGCCAGTTGAGCCGGTACACCGCCGGCTCCGGCTCGCGTGCGTGCCGCGTGACCGGCGGGACCTTGGCGACGCGCTGGTGCAGCCGCGGCACCGGCCACTGCGGCGCCACCACCGCCGTCGGCACAAGCGCCGGCCCGCCGGGCAGTGCGTTGCCCTCGAGCACCCCTTTCACCGCCGGCACGCCCCAGGTAAACACCGCCGCCGACACTGCCAGCCACGGCGCCCACGCCCAGGCGACGCGCGCCGCCGGCAGCGGGGGCCGGGCCCGGCCGCCGCGATCGCCTCCGCGCGCGGCGCCCGGCAGGGTCCACACCTCGGCCGGCTTCCAGACGCGGAGAAACGTCGCCAGCGCCACGAGGCTGACGATCCCGCCGACGACGTCGACCAGCGCCGGCCCGACGAGATTGCTCACCGCCGCCTGCACCGTGGCGAACGACACGCCGCACACCAGCACCGCCGGCCAGACGCCGACCAGACCGCGCCAGCCGGCCATCGCGGCCACCATCCACGCCGGCACGATCAGCGAGAACAGCGGCAACTGCCTCCCCGCCATCGCCGAGATCGCCTGCTCGTCGAGGCCGGTGACCCGGGCGAGCGTGACGATCGGCGTGCCGAGGGCGCCGAACGCGACCGGAGCGGTGTTGGCAAGCAGGGCGACGCACGACGCCTCGAGCGGCGGAAATCCAGCCCCGGCCAGGAGGGCCGCCGAGATCGCCACCGGCGCCCCGAATCCCGCCGCCCCCTCGAGAAACGCCCCGAAGGAAAACGCGATCAACAGCGCCTGCAGCCGGTGATCGGCCGACAGGCTCGTGACCGACCGCTTCATGATCGACAGCGCCCCCGAGTCGGCCGTGAGCCGGTGGACGAACATCGCCCCGACGACGATCCACCCGATCGGAAACAGGCCGAACGCGGCGCCGTGGAGCGCCGCGGCCAGCGCCGCGTCGACGGGCATCCCGACGACGCCGATCGCCACCACCAATGCCGTCACCAGCCCGGCCACCGCGGCGCGGGCAGCCGATTGGCCGGCCAGTGCCAACAGGCCGAGGAGCACGGCCAGCGGCAGCAGCGCGACGACCGTCGAGAGGAGGGGCGAGGAGAGCGGGTCGTAGTTCTGCAGCCACTCCATCGCCGCCCTCCGCTCACAGACCCCACAGCACCAGCGCCAGCGCCCCGATCCCGACCGCGACCAGCGCCCCGCCCATGAACCGCGCGATCGCCGGCCGATCGGCGTAGCGGTAGTCGTCGGCGGCGATCGCGGCGAGGAGCCGGCGGTGCTCCCACATCCCCGCCAGCGTCGCCACGATCCCCAGGCCGATCAGGGCAACGCCGAAGAACCGGGTCTTCGTCTGGGCCGCGCCGTCGAAGCGCTGGTCGATGGCGACCGCGGCCTGGCCGAGGCGCTCGATGGCGAAGCCGAGGCTGATCATCGCCAGGCTGGTGCGGATCCAGGCCAGCAGCGTCCGGTCGGCCGCCTCACGGTTGCGCTCGCGCGCCAGTTCGTTGACCAGCGACGTCGGCGCGGGCCCCGGCTCGTCGTCCATCGTGCTGGTCCCCCTCGCGGCCGGCACAGCGACGGCGCCGACGGCGCGGGAGGATACCATCCTCCGCCCGCGCCGTGATCCGGTCGCCCGTGTCCGCTCAGGGCACCTCGAGGCGGACCGACGCCGACCGGGCGGAGAATTCCGGGGCGTAGCGGCTGGCGATCGTCGCGAATCCGGCGCTGGCAGTGCCGCGGCGCGCGACGCGCAGGGCATATTCGAAGACGTGCGTGCCACGCGGGAGGTGCTCGAAAAACAGCCGCGTCGACGCGTCGCGCACCGCCTGGTACCAGACGACGCCGTCGCCGCTTCGCCAGCCGGAGAGCATGTCGACCGGCTCGGCGAGCGCCGGGCGGTGGTCGGCCAGTTCAAGGAAGCCGTAGTCGCGGTCGCTGGTCACCACGAGGCGGACGACGACTTCGTCGCCGGGGGTGAGAGCGGGGCCGCCCCCGCCGCCGGCCCCGCCAGTGAGCGGCTCGAGGACCGGACCGGCCTTCGTGGAGCGCTTCACGAACAGCCGCTTGTCGATCGCCAGCTCGGCGCGGCCGGCCGCGGCGACGTCGTCGATCGCCGCCCGGTGGAGCCAGTGGACGGCACCGAAGGCGAGCCCTTTCCCCGCCGTCGAAAACGTGATCGTCGCCATCGCGGGTGTGACGGCGGCGCCGACGAGGCGCGTCTCGGTGTAGCCCGTGCCGGCGCTGCCCGCGCCGCCGTCGGCCTCTGTGCCACCGATCGTGACGGCGACCGGGGGTGAATCGGCCAGCACGTCGGCTCCGCGCCCCAGCAGCGCCCCGACCGCGTCGGCCGTCGCGGCGCTTGCTCCCCAGCGGTCGGTGCGCTTCCGGCACACGAGCCAGGCCTTCAGCGCCTCGACCGCGGCAGCGTCGCCGGCGACCTCGTCGAAAGCTTCGATCATCAGGGCCTGCGTGGCGATCGGCGCGTGGGCCCAGCCCCACCAGCCGGGGTGCGGGTCGCGCCACCACATTCCCTGCCACGACTCCCCCTCCGCGCCCGGCGGCACGGCGGCATCGACGGCGCGCTGGCGGAGGCTGTCGACGATGCCCCGCGCCGCCTCGCGCCGCCCGGCGCGAAACAGCGCCAGCGCCGCCTGCCCCTGGGACAACCGGGCATCGAGCTTCATCCAGGTCCGCGCGGCGATGTCGAGGCCGTACTCGAGGGCGGCGGCGGCCTCTCCCGCGGCGGGCATGTCGGCCGCGAAAAAGCTCCGCGCGTAGAGGGCGGCGGCACCCAGCGGCGTGATCGTCGCGGCGGCGCCGAGCCGCTCGGCGGCGCGCCGCTGGGCGACCAGACGGCCGTCGAGCCACGGCAGCGCCGCCAGCGCCGGCTGGATATCGACCGGCACGCCGGCGGCGCGGAGGCGGCCGAAACCGGCGACGATCGCCACCGTCACCGGGTCGCTCGTCGCCCCGCCGGGGAACCAGGGCCAGCCGCCGTCGGGGTTGCGAAGCGCTTCGAGGCGCGCGAGGGCCGCTGCCGTGTCCGCGGTGGTCCGGTTGGGATCGAGGAGCAGGCCGATCCGGGCCCGCGCGGCCCGCTCGTCGGCGGCGGCGCGGACCCAGGGAGTCTCCTCCAAGAGCGTCCGGACGAGACTGGCGTCGCGGTCAAGCGCGCTTGCGAGCTCCCCCCCTTGCCGCCACTGCTCGAACACCTTCCCGATCCGCGGGTCGGCCGTCGCCAGCCGGGCGGCCAAGGCGTTGGCGAACAGCCGTGCAAACAGCCCCTCGGTGCTCTCGTCGGGCTCCTCGACAAGGACGGGCAGCGCGAGCACGGCGTACCAGGCGGGGTTGGAGGCGGCCTGGACGACGAGCGCCTCGCTCGTCGCACCGCCGGCGGCGAGCCGCTCGAGCGACACCGTCCGCCGCGCCGGGCCGCGGAGCGTGACCGGCACCGTGTCGGTGACCGGGACTCGGGCGGGGAGCACCGGGAGCAGCCCCTGCTCGCCGTCGCTGCTGCGCGGTGCCACGCCGGTCGCGGTGTATTCGAGGAAGTCGGTCCCGGACGCGACGCGGAGCGTGAACGGCACCACCACAGTCGCGCCGGCGGCGACGTCGAACGGCAGCTCGCGCGGGCCGTCGACGAGCCCGCCGCGGTCGGCGCCGCTCCGCGCGTCGGCCAGCGCCAGGCGGACGGTGCCGGTGAGGCGCCCGCTCGAGCGGTTGCCGACCTTCACCGGAATCTCGACCACGTCTCCTTCGCGCACGAAGCGCGGCACCAGCGGCTCGACCGACAGATCCTTGGCGGCGACGGTCGTATCGACCAGCGTGCCGCTGCGGAGGCGTGCGTCGTGGGCGAGCCCCTTGAACGACCAGGTGGTGAGCGTGTCGGGCACGGTGAACTCGATCGTCACCGTACCGTCTGGCGCGGTGGCCAGCGCCGGCAGGAAAAACGCCGTCTCCACCAGCCGCCGCCGTGGTGGCGGCACCGGCGCCGGTGGCGCGCCTGCCGCGGCGCCCGGCGGAGGAGGGGCGTCGGCAGCCGCCGCTCCAGGCACCCCCGGCGGCATTCCGCCGCGCTCGCCCTTGGCCAGCGGCACTCCCAGGGCGGTGGCGGCCAGCATGCCGTCGGCCATCGCGACGGCACCCCGCATCGCCCGGCCACGGCCACCGCCGAAAAACCGCGGCCAGCCGAACGGATAGCGGAATTCACGGTATTCGAGCGCCGGCACCTCGACCTCGGGAACGACGAATTGGCCGCCGGCATCGACCAGCGCCGCCACGCCGTTGGTGAACTGGTCGGTGACGGTTCCCGCCTCGCGGCGAAACAGCCCGAGCAGACCGGCATCGGGCCAGGCATGGGGCGCCAAGGCGTCGAGCGAGCGGTCGGAGAGGATGGCGAGCAGTTCCGCCAATGCCGGCGCACCAGCCGCACCATCGGCGTCACCGAGGCCGCCGACGCGCACGCGCCATGTCTCGCCGGCCCCCGGTTCGACGACCCGCCGGAAGCGCTCCCATTCGACCGACAGCTTCCGGTCGGTCCAGGGGACGTCGATCGTGCGCGCGACCGCCGTCAGCCGGCCGTCGCGCACCAGCCACGCCCGGACGGTGAACCCGCCGCGCTGCTCGGCGGTGACCGGCAGCGCGACCGGCCACTGCGTCCGCCCCGGTTCGGTCCACCCGCGCGACACCGTCCGCCCCGCCTGCGAGATCTCGACCAGCGCCCGGCCGGTCGCGTGGCCGGTGCCGAGGATCGCCCGGAACGTGTCGCCGGGGGCGGCGTCGCGCGCTGCCGCACTGAGCGCCAAGGGAACCTTCACGCCATAGGCCGCCGCCGCCGGATCGATCACCTCGACCAGTTGGACGCTCTTCGCCGCCATCGCCGCACCCGCGCCGGGGAGCGTGACCGTCGCCCGGTAGAGCCCTGGCGGCAGCGGCACCGTGACGGTCGCGGCGCCGCTGGCATCGGTGGCGACCGCCGCCGCATACACCTCGGCGCCGTCGGGCCAGCCGGCCGGGTCGGACGGATCGGGCGCCGGCGCACCGCCTCGACCGAGGCGCGGCACGAGCGGCCCGCGCGGCACCGTCGCCGGCTGCACGAGCCGGGCCACGGTCAGCCGGCCGGCCGCCGGCCGGGGCGCACCGTCGAGCGACCGCGTCGCGACCTCGATCTTCACCTCGGCCGGCCCCGCGGCACCGGCCACCTGCCAGCCGGTAGTGGACAGCGTCGCTTCGATGTCCGTGTATCCGGCCGACACCGTCCGCTCCGCGGAGTGGGTCTCGCCGCCGCCGTCGGTGACCGTCGCGTCGATGCGGAAGCGAAATACCGGGAGGGCCTCCCGCGGCACGGCCCGATCGGCCAGGGCCTCGAACCTGACCGTGAACCGCCCCATCTCGTCGGTGATCGCGCTGCCCCGCGCGACGCGCCGGGCCACCCCCCCGGCCGGCAGGCCAGGGACGAACCACCGGCACCACTCGGGCCAGCGCACGAGGCGCTCGACGCGCCAGCGCACGTTCGCGCCGGCGACCGGCAGGCCCGTGTAGGTCGTCGCGGTACCGCCGAGGACGACCTCCTCCCCGAGGGCAACGCGCCCGTCCGGCTCGGCCAGCTCGACCAGGAACTTCGGCCGCCGGTACTCCTCGACCCGGACGCCCACGACCCCCTGCGCCGCGCCGGCCGCGGCCGTGAGCGACCACTGACCGGGCAGGCCGCCGGGGGGCAGCGCGAACGAGCCGTCGAACGAGCCGGTGGCCCGGGTCATCGTCGCGGCCGTCGCCACCTCGCGGCCGTTGGCATCGCGGAGGGTGATCGTGACGGGCCGGTCGGCGAGCGCCGCATAGTCGCCGCGCTCGCGGTCGCCGCGGCAGGCGATCCCCTTGTAAAAGACGGTCTGGCCCGGCCGGTGGATGCCGCGGTCGGTGACCAGCACGATCGTGGCCACGTCCCTGTCGAGCGCCGTCGGCCAGACCTGGAGCGGCTCGGCGACGATCTGGTGGCGCACGCCGGCGATCGTCGCCGCCGCGGCGATCACCAGCTCGTTGCCCGGTGCGGCGGGAAGCTGGAAGCGGCCGTCGGCGTCGGTCGTCACCGTGGCCGCCGCCCGGAATGCCTGACGGCGCTGGCCCCCCTCGGGCCGCCAGGGGGTCACCTCGGCACCGGCCACCGGCTCGCCGGTCACCAGATCGACGACGTGGCCAACCGCCGGCAGCACGGGCGCGGGGCCGTCGCGCCCCGTGAACACCGGCCGCGACGACTCGGTGACCAGCGCCAGCCGCGTCACCCACACCAGCGTCACGCTCACCGGGTTGTCGTCGCCGGGAGCGCCGGCCTGCGGGCTGGCCACCAGCCACCAGGCGCCGGGGGCGAGCCCCGCGGCCAGCTCGTCGACGGCGACCTCCTCGTCGCGCTGGCGGAAGTCGGGTGTCGCCGGCAGCTCGACCACGCGCTGCCGCTCGGCGGGGAGCGCCAGGATCGCGTCGCGGTCGTCGTCGTCGATCCAGGACGCATGGGCCTTGCCCGCGGCGAGCCGCGCCTGCCAGTCGGCCCGGCAGAGGCGGAGGTGGAGGCGCGTGAGGTTGCGGTAGCGCACGCACACGGCCGGCCATGGCTCGGCCCAGGCGCGCTCGGCGATCACCTGCAACTGCGGCACTTCGAGGGCCGCGGCGAGCTGCCGGCAGTGACGCCCTCCCGGCGAGTCGGGATGCCGCGCCGCCCCCTCGCGCGAAAGCGCCAGTGCCGCAGCCGGGTCGTCCCCCTGGAGGAGCGTGGCGAGGTGGTAGCGGCCAAGGGCGCCGGTCGGATCGTCACCGGCGGCGGCGATGAAGGTTTCCAGTGCCTCGCGGTGGCGGGCGGCGACGTTGTCGCCCACGGCGCTTCGCGCCGCCCACTCGATCCGCTCGAGGTCCGCGGCGAACCGCGCGGTGGGGGTGTCGTCGGCCGCGTGGAAGTCGAGGAGCTCGCGGTGGAGGAGCGCCGCCGCCAGCAGCGGCGCGGCGGCGTCGGCGGTGGTGCCTTCCGGCCGCCAGGCGCGGAAGGTGTCGGCATCGGCCAGCGCCGGGCCCGCGGCGTCGATCTCGAACGCATCCTCAGGCTCGACCAGCCCGCGCTCGCCGAGGGCGAAAAACGACAGGCTGTCGTGGGCGACGACGTCGAACAGCGTCGGCCGCCAGGCATCGGGCATCGGCGCCGGCGGCAGGAGCAACGCCCACCGTTCCACCGGCTGCCCCTGGAGCCGCCGCCGCTCGGGGCTCCCCGGCGGCCCGATCGCCGCCGCGAAACGGCCGCTGATCTCCGCGATGATCCGGGGCAGATCCCACTCGGCGATCGTCTCCAGCCCCCCGTCGGCACCGCCGGCGGTGCGCTCCTGGTAGCGCCAGCGGTTGGCGAGGAAGTAGCCAACCAGCCAGTTGGCCTCGATCGCCTCGAGAACCTGCCGCGTCGCCTCGGGCGCCTCGGCGATCCGCCGCGCGAGGCGCACGACACGCTCCGGATCGTCAGGGGGCCGGTCACCCGTCTCGACGACGACGCGCGTCGCGATGGCGCGGGCTGCCTCGTCCCAGGCCCCGGCGGCGACGGCCTCCGCCTCGATCCCCGCCAGCGCCGCGCCGGCCGACTGCGGCCGGGCTTCGTCGAGCGCCTGCTGGACACGCCGCCACGCCTCCGCGCGTGGTCCCGGCGGTTCGTCGGCCGTGACTCGTCCGCCCATCATCGCCCCCCCGATCGTGATCACGACTGCCAGCCACGCCATGCCGCCGCGCGCCATCGCCCCCTCCACGCTCGTGTCCTCCGCCACCGGAGCCGCCGGTCGCGCGCCGCCGGTCGCAGTCTACGCCCCGACGTCCGCGGCTGTCCGCCGCAGGCGTGCGGTAGCATGGACGCTTCCCGCTCCCGACCTCGGAGACCAGCGCCAGTGAAAATCGTCCGCTTCCTCTCCGCCGGCAGCGAGTGCCTGGGCCGGCTCCACGCCGACGGCCGCGTCACGCTCCTCGACGGCGAGCTCTTCGGCCGGCTCACCGACAGTGGCCGGCCGGCGACGGTCGACAAGCTGCTCGCGCCCCTCGAGCCGCGCGACATCCTCTGCATCGGGCTCAACTACAAGCGCCATGCCGCCGAAGGGGGCCAGGCGGTGCCCGAGCACCCGGTGCTGTTCCTGAAAAACTCCGGCGCCGTGCAGAACCCCGGCGATCCGATCGAGCTGCCGCGCACGCTGCGCAGCGACATGGTCGATTACGAGTGCGAGTTGGCGATCGTGATCGGCAAGGCCTGCCGCAACGTCCCCCGGGCCCGGGCCCTCGACCACGTCCTCGGCTACACCTGCGCCAACGACGTCAGTGCCCGCGACTGGCAGCGCAACGGCGGCGGCGGCCAGTGGTGTCGCGGCAAGACGTTTGCGACCTTCTGCCCGCTCGGGCCGGCGCTGGTGACCACCGACGAGATCCCCGACCCCGGCCGGCTGGCGATCCGCACGCTCGTGAACGGCCAGGTGATGCAGGACTGGAACACCTCCGACATGATCTTCGACGTGCCGACGCTGGTCGAGTTCCTCTCGGCGAGCATGCACCTCCGCCCCGGCACGGTGATCCTCACCGGCACGCCCCACGGCGTCGGGTTCGCACGGACGCCACCGGTCTACCTCCGCCCCGGCGACGAGGTGACGATCGAGATCGAGGGGATCGGCCGGCTCACCAACCCGGTGATCGAGGAGCCCGGCGCCCGCTGACGAGCCGGCGCGCACACACCATGATCCATCACGGCACGGGTTGTTCGCGGGGTATCCCGGCCAGTGCCCCGAGCCGGTCGAGAAGCGCGAGCCGCTCGGCGGACGGCTCGATCGTCTCGTCGATGTGCCGCTTCGAAAACTCCTCGAGCGCCCGCACGTGCAACGTCGCCAGCCGCGCTCCCTCGGGGAGCCGTTCGAGGGAGGCGACGTAGTCGGCGAGCATTTCGTCGCCGAGCGTTTTGACCACGCCTCCCGGGCCTGCCAGCACGTCGAGGTTGTGCGCCTTGGCCAGGAAGATCTCGCGCACCCACGGCGGCGGATCGGTGGCCACCAGCGCCGCCACGATCGCGGGAAGTCCCGGCACCTGCTCGCCGAATCCGGTGCGCGGCGGCGGATCCCAGTGGGGCGGAAAGCCGCCGCGGCCATGGCGCTCGATCTCCGTGATCGCACCGGCCACGTCCCCCGCGCGAAACGCCCTCTCCACCGCGTGGCGGCGCCACTGCTCCGGCTGCGTGAACGGCAGCAGCACGAGCCCCACCGCGACGAGCGCTCCGGCGAGGCGCCAGGCCGACGGCGCCACGGCGAACCTCCCGGAGGCAAACGCCCCGTCGGGGGTCCACGGGCCGTCGGGCCGGCGCCGGAGCAGAAGGACGACGGCGAGTGCCATCAGCCACCACGGTGTCGACACATAGGCCAGCAGCATGACCACGAATGTCGTGCCGGCAAGCGTCGCCTCGCCGGGCCCCAATTCGATCCCCCCCATGATGGACAGCAGCGGCAGCTTGGCGACAGACATCGCTGCCGCCGCCACACCCCAAGCGAAGCAGCCGACGACGTGGAACGCGGCGAGCCAGTGACCGTGCCACACCACCTGCACCACCCGGCTCATGAGGATCACTCGCCACGCCGAGACGATCCCCAGAAGCAAGAGATTGGTGCCGACGGCCTCGCCGGCGGGGAGCAAGCGTTCGACGGGCAGCGCGTAGAGCCAGGCCAGCGGCGCCGTCGCCCAGTAGAGGCCGAGAAACGCCCGGTATCCCCCATGCACGGGCCAGCCCGTGCCGCTACGGCGCCACGACACGATCCGGAGGAGCAGATACAGGATCGTCGCCGTGAACGTCGATGCGGCCAGTGGCAACAGCACGTGCCACGGCTCGTGGAGGAGGTCCTCGTGGTCGTACTCGCGTGCCAGGCCGGCGCCGAGGACGAACACGAGACCGACGAGCCAGGAATCGCGCGTGGCAGCGACAACGCGGATCGCCGCCGCGTCGCCGACGAGGTAGCGGGCGAGCGTGGTGGCGTTCATGGCGACGGCCGCGGCGAGGAACGGCCCCCCGGGGTGGCCGGCGATGGCCCACGGGAGAGCGACGAGAGTCATGCCGAGGGTATCCGAGGTCGTCCCCGGCTTCAGCCAACGCGATCGCGGCGCGGCATGGGCCGACCCATAATCGCCTTGGCAGCCCACAAAACCTGGCGAAGCGGGGCCGGTTTCGGGGGCGGAAGGCCGCCTCGGGGGTGGTATCATTTGGATGTTTCGCCAGTGTCAGCCGGCCCTGCCGCCCGTCGGAGACCCTGCCGATGATCCGTCGCCCGCGTGCGTTTCCCGTGGTCCGCTTCGTTGGGCTCGCGCTCGTGGCCGGCCTCCCGGCCGCCGGCGCGACCGACCCCGCGCCCCTCGCCTACAACCGCGACGTCCGCCCGATCCTGGTCGAGCACTGCTTCGCCTGCCACGGGGCCGACAGCGCCAGCCGCAAGGCCGACCTCCGCCTCGACCAGCGCGACGCGGCGGTGGAATCGGGGGCGATCGTGCCGGGCGACCCCGACTCGTCGGTGATGCTCGACCGGATCTGCTCCGACGACCCTGATCTGGTGATGCCGCCGCCGGCGATGAAGAAGCCGCTCTCGGCCGAGCAGAAAGCGACCCTCACGCGCTGGGTCAAGGAAGGGGCGGCCTACCAGCCCCACTGGTCCTATATCCCGCCGGTCCGGCCGGACGTGCCCGCTGTCGGCAACGAAGCCTGGGTGCGAAACCCGATCGACCGCTTCATCCTCGCCCGGCTCGAGGCGGAGGGCCTCGCCCCGGCGCCGGAGGCCGACCGGCGCACGCTCGCCCGCCGCGCCGCCCTCGACCTGACCGGCCTGCCGCCTGAGCCGGCGCTCGTCGAGGCGTTCGTCGCCGACCGCTCGGCGGATGCCTACGAGCGGTACCTCGACCGGCTGCTCGCGACGCTCGACTGGGGCGAGCACCGCGGGCGCCACTGGCTCGACTACGCGCGCTATGGCGACACCAACGGGATCCACATCGACAATTTCCGCGAGCAGTGGGCCTACCGGCAGTGGGTCGCCGAGGCCTTCAACCGCAACCTGCCGTTCGACCAGTTCACGATCCTCCAGCTCGCCGGCGACCTGGTGAACGCCGCGAACCCGTCGCTGCCCGACGAGGAGAAACTCGACAACCAGATCGCCAGCGGCTTCAACCGCTGCAACATCACGACCAGCGAGGGCGGGGCGATCGACGAGGAGTATCGCGTCCTCTACTGCCGCGACCGCACCGAGACGACCGCGGCGGTGTGGCTCGGGATCACGACCGGCTGCGCCGTCTGCCACAACCACAAGTTCGACCCGCTGTCGGCGCGCGAGTTCTACGAGCTGTCGGCGTTCTTCAACAACACCACCCAACCGGCGATGGACGGCAACGTGCACGACACCCCGCCGGTCGTGCCGGTGCCCAAGCCCGACGACCTGCCGCGCTTCACGGCGCTCGGAAACGAGCTGCCTTCCGCGCGCGAGGCGGTGGAAGCGCGGAAGGGGGCGGCCCGGCCGGAGTTCGACGCCTGGATCGCGGCGGCCAACGCCGAGACGGTGCAGAAGCTGCTCCCGCAGGACACGCCACTGGCCGAATTGCCCTGCGCCGAGGGGCAGGGGCAGGTCACGAAGGTGCGCGTCGCCGGCAAAGACACCGATCTCCCGCTGTCCGCCGGCACCGCCTGGCAGCCGGGTCCCGGCGGCGGCTCGGGGCTGCTCCTGGCTGGCAAGGCCGCCGATGTGGCGACCGTCGGCGACTTCGAGCACGACCAAGCCTTCAGCCTCACCTTCTGGGTGCGGCCCCCTGCCAACGACACCGCGTATGCCGTCGTCGCGCGGATGGACGACGGCCAGGCCTACCGTGGCTGGGACGCCTGGATCCAGAGCCGGCGCCTCGGCATGCACATGGTCCACTCCTGGCCCGACGATGCGATGAAGGTCGCGGCGAAGGACCAGCTCCCCGCCGACACCTGGACGCAGGTCGCGATCACCTACGACGGCTCGGGCCTGACCGAGGGGATCAAGGTCTTCTACAACGGCAAGCCGCAGGGGCTGAACGTCGAGACCAAATCGTTCAAGAAAAACACGATCCGCACCTCGGTGCCGTTCACGATCGGGAGCCGGTCGCCCGGCTCGCCGGCGCATGCCGTCGGGCTGGCGGGCCTGGCCGTCTGGGGCCGAGCCCTCGCCGCCGGCGAGATCGAGGGCATCTCCCGGGGGCAGGCGCTGGCCGACGTCGTCCGCCTCGACCCCGCGGCCCGTCCCGCCGCCGCCGCGGCACTCTACGACTGGTGGCTCGCCAGCGCCGACGAGCCGTTCAAGGCGGCCACGGCCCGCGTCACCGCCCTCGAGGCGGAGCACGCCGAACTTCGCCGCCGCGGCACCGTCGCCCACGTGATGAACGAGAAGCCGGAGCCGGCCAAGGCCTGGATCCTCGCGCGGGGCGAATACGACAAGCGCACCGACGAGGTCCAGCCCGACACCCCCGACATCCTCCCGCCGCTCCCCGACGGGGCGCCGCGCAACCGCCTCGGTCTGGCGCGGTGGCTGTTTCTCCCCGACCATCCGCTGACGGCGCGGACGACCGTCAACCGCTTCTGGCAGGAGGTGTTCGGCACGGGCTTGGTGCGGACCAGCGCCGACCTCGGCGTGTCGGGTGAATTGCCCAGCCATCCCGAGCTGCTCGACTGGCTCGCCCTCGAATTCCGCGACGGCGGCTGGAACGTCAAGCAACTCTTCAAGCTGATGCTTACCAGCGCCGCCTACCGGCAGTCGGCGGCGACGACCCCCGACAAGCTCGCCAAGGACAATGCCAACCGGCTGCTGTCGCGCGGGCCCCGGTTCCGGATGGATGCCGAGATGGTCCGCGACTCCGCACTCGCCGCCAGCGGCCTGCTCGTGCGCCAGGTCGGCGGCCCGAGCGTGAAGCCCTACCAGCCTGACGGCGTCTGGGAGGCGGTGTCGATGGGGGGCAACACCCAGGTCTACAAGCGCGACGCCGGTGACGGCCTGTACCGCAGGAGCATGTACTGGTTCTGGAAGCGCACCGCACCGCCGGCCTCGATGGACATCTTCAACGCCCCGTCGCGCGAGACCTGCACGATCCGCCGCGAGCGCACCAACACGCCGCTCCAGGCCCTGGTCACGCTCAACGATCCGCAGTTCGTCGAAGCGGCGCGGGCGCTGGCCGACCGGGCGTTCGAGATCGGCGGCGCGACCGACGACGCACGGCTCGACTTCGTCGCCCGCCGCCTCCTCGCCCGGCCGCTGGCCGCCGCCGAGGCGGAGATCGTGAAGAAATCGCTGGCCGAGTTGGAGGCGTTCTACGGCGCCCACGCCGACGACGCCCGGGCGCTGGTCACGATCGGCGATACCAAGCCCCGGCTCCCCGACACCGCCAAGCTCGCCGCCTGGACGATGCTCGTCAACGAGCTGATGAACCTCGACGAAGTCCTCTGCAAGTGAACCGGCCGGCCACCCCCGCCGCAGGAGATCCCCGATGAATCCGCTTCCCCGGCCGCTGGCCGAGCTGGGCCTGTCCCTCACGCGCCGGCGGTTCTTCGAGCGCGGCAGCCACCTCCTCGGCGGCCTGTCGCTGGCGGCGCTGGCCGGCGCGGAGGCGGCGCGCGGGGAGTCGGCCGCCGTCGCCGGGGCCGACGGCGTGGCGCGGGTCCCGGGGGCGATCGGCCCCCACTTCGCCCCCAAGGCGAAGCACGTGATCTACCTGCACATGGTGGGTGGCCCGCCGCAGATGGATCTCTACGACTACAAGCCGGTGATGAACGACTGGTACGACAAGGACCTGCCCGAGAGCGTCCGCAACGGCCAACGGCTGACGACGATGACCTCGGGGCAGAAGCGGTTCCCGATCGCGCCGTCGAAGTTCACGTTTTCCCGGCATGGCCAGAGCGGGATGTGGGTCACCGAGCTGCTCCCCCACACGGCGAGCATGGTCGACCAGATGTGCTTCATCCGCACGATGCACACCGAGGCGATCAACCACGAGCCGGCGATCACCTACATGCAGACCGGCAACCAGCTCCACGGCCGGCCGTGCCTGGGCGCCTGGACGGCCTACGGCCTCGGCTCGCTCAACCAGGACCTGCCGACGTTCGTGGTCCTCGTCGCCAAGCCGACCAACACCGAGCAGGTCCAGGCGATCGGCGCCCGCCTCTGGTCGAGCGGCTATCTGCCGGGCGAATACTCGGGGGTCAGCTTCCGCTCGGCCGGCGACCCGATCCTGTACATCAACAATCCTGCCGGCGTCCCGGCCGGCGTGCGGCGGACCACGCTCGACGGCCTCGCCGCCCTCAACCAGCGCACGCTCGAGCAGCTCGGCGATCCCGAGACGCGCACGCGCATCGCCCAGTACGAGATGGCGTTCCGGATGCAGACCAGCGTCCCCGACCTGGCGAACCTCGCCACCGAGCCGGAGAGCACGTTCGCGATGTACGGCGAGGAGGCAAAGAAGCCCGGCACGTTTGCCAACACGGTCCTGATGGCGCGGCGCCTGGTCGAGCGCGGCACACGCTTCGTGCAGGTGTATCTCAACAATTGGGACACCCACGCCAACGTGTCCGTCCGGCTGCCGATGCAGTGCAAGGACATCGACCAGGCCTGCCACGGCCTGGTGCAGGATCTCAAGAGCCGCGGCCTGCTCGACAGCACGCTGATCATCTGGGGGGGCGAGTTCGGCCGGACGGTCTATTCGCAGGGGGGCCTGTCGAAGGACAACTACGGCCGCGACCACCATCCTCGCTGCTTCACGATGTGGATGGCCGGCGGCGGCGCCCGGGGCGGGCAGATCTACGGCGAGACCGACGACTTCTCCTATCAGATCGTCAAGGACCCGGTGCACATCCGCGACTTCCACGCCACGGTGCTCCACCTGCTGGGCTTCGACCATGAGCGCTTCACCCACCGCCATCTCGGCCTCGACTTCAAGCTCACCGGCGTCGAACCGGCGCGCGTGATCCCCGAGCTGATGGCGTGAGCGACCACGGGCCGGCTCACCTCACCGCGGCTCCTTCAGTCGGATGGCCTCTCGCGTGAGCAGGCTCTCCAGGACCCGGTGCATCTGGGTCGTGGGGCCGCCCGGTGTGAGCCTGTCCACCACGGGGAGTTGCCGGGCACGTTCAATTGCTTGCTCGACCTGCTGCGGAGCGAGTCGAAGGTGCTGGATCGACCTTTTCGTGAAGCCGCCAAGAATCTGCCGCAGCCTGTCGGCGACATCGCCACATCGCCGGATCCCGTCCGATGGTGGATCCTCGAAGTGGAGAAGGATCCAGAAGTCGAAACAGGGGTTGCTGAGAGCGACGCTGTATCCCTTGTCTTCCGCTTCTTTCTGCACCCGCCTCAGGTTGGCGATGTGGGCAGCCTCCGCCCAATGATCCAGATCGATACAGACCCAGAGCTCGTCGCCCTCACTGATGTCGTATTCACGCCGGTAACTGTCGAGACGTTCGAGCACCGCCTCCGGCGATGATCGGCCCCCTGCGGTGGGCAGCACCTTGAATTGCACCCGCCTCGCATGGAACTTGGCGAAGTAGTGCTGCACCGCGTAGGTGTCTTCGGATGCGATCACGACGAGAGACGCGTCGCGAACCACGCCACTCTCGCGGTCAAGTGGGCGTCGCTTGAGGGGCATCGGCCATCGGCTCCTTTCCAGGATCGGCCAGAAGAGCCTCGATCTCGTCGGTGCGGCCGATGACCGGCACCGCGCCGAAGCGACCGCTGAGGTATCCCCTCTCGAGCTGGAGATCCTTTCGTACATCCCGATATTCGGAGAGCGGATAGAGCCGGCTCTGCTGCGTCTCGTCCTTCTCCATGAACCAGTATTCGTCGCGCCGCAACAATTCCTGATTGAGCAAATGGGCTTCGTGGGTGGTGACGACGAGCTGCCGCTGCGCGCCGGGCATCGTGTCGGCGAAGAGCCGGAGAAACTCCCAGCAGAGCAACGGATGAAGACTTCGGTCGAGCTCGTCGACGACAAACACCCGCGGCTCCTTCGCACCGGCCTTGAGGAGCGGGGCAAGCGCCAGAAGCCGACGGGTTCCGTCTGATTCCTCGCTCATCAGGAGTTTGTAATCGTTTCCTTCGCGCTGATGGTAAGCCATGAGATAGCGGGCCACGAAGCGTCCGGGAGTCTGGAGATTCCGTGAATAGACGGTGTCGGAATCCGGATCACTTGACACGTGCCTAGCAAAACCGTCGAAGGACTTCTCCATTTCCTTGGGGATTGGCCGTTCGCGCTCCTCGATCTGGAGCCGATGGATACCCGTCCCGACGTTTCCAAGGAGTGCCTCAACGAACCCGAGGTACTCCGGATCGCGAGAGAGGCGGGTTAGGATCGGCTCGTGAGATTGTTCTATCGGAATGACAACGAGTGTCCGCGTCAGCCATTGAACGACGGCAGCCATCGTCGTTCCTTGGCTGGCATCCCGCACTTCCCGAATCGACTCCAGGAATAACTGTGAGTCATTGAGATCGTTCTTGGCACGCGACGTCAGGAGGTCGAAGAGCTTCGTGTCGTCTGGGAAACGCCTGTCGAGATTCGCTTCATGGACCGTCGTATGTCCTTCGGCATTTCGCTCAAAAAGAGCTTCTTCGTCGTCTCCGTTGACAACCGCCAGCCACTCCCCTCGGATCGATCGCTCCGTCACGTCGAATCCATAGGCGAAAATTCTTCCGGCAGCGACGAACCGGAATTCAAAGCTCGTCGGCCTGTCTCTTGCATTCGTCTGGAACGCATAAGCGTCGACCGGCCTGCCGCGGTCGGCCTGCCCGAGGATCCACTTCTGGGCGTAGTCCATCGCCTTGATGAGATTCGACTTCCCCGCAGCGTTCGCCCCGTAGATCACCGCGGTACGAACCACAGAGCGGTCGATACCTGGCAATGGCATAACGTGCTCTGGATGGTCTTGATAGCGACCGCTCGCGACCATGTTCAGCGTCACTTCCTCGCCGAATGACCGGAAGTTCGAGACCGAGAACGAGACGAGCATGGGAGGGGCCTCCACGGCGAGAGGGCGTTGGCGTCGAGCCGGGCAGGATTTCAAGACAGCTTACAAGCCACGCCTTTTCCACAAGAATAGCCTTTCAATGACCCATCCGCACGCTCCAAACGGCTACTTGCCGTGTTTTTTTCACGCGAACCTGTTTTGTGGGCCCTCCGCCGCGGTGAGCGCCTGGGCGGGCACCGTGCACACGTCATGGCCCGCAGCTGCCAAGAGCTGTTGCCCGCGTGCACCGAGATTCTCGTCGAGCTCGATCTTCACGGCGCTTCAAGCGGAATGTCCACGAATCGCTCGCGGGCCAGCTCGGAGCCGTATGCCAGGCAGGCCCGGATGTCGTCCTCCTCGAGCCCCGGGTAGTCGGCCAGAATCTCCGCCACGGTGGCGCCTGATGCGAGCAGGCCGAGCACGAGCGACACCCAGATCCGATGACCGCGAATGCACGGCTTGCCGGCACACCGCGCGGGATCGATCCAGATGCGGTCGAACAGGAGATCGTACGAACGTTCCATCTATGCACCTTACCGTGGTTGCCGTCAGCAACTCGCGTTTGTCGGCACAAAATGCCGTCTGCTCCGACTCGTTCTAGCTTTCATCCCATGCCTCGATGACAAGCCATTCTTCCGGAGCGCACTTTTCCATTTCCGCGTGGTTGATGATGGTCTTGCCGGCCCAACCATCGCCAATAACGTCTTCCGGGCCGCACACCCAGACTGTGTTTGCCTGCGGGGGTCCTTTCAGCAGGTTGGGCAGAATGTATTTTCCGGTAGCTGTGTAGCGGGTCGGATAACCGCCTTCGGCGATCACAATCGCGCTGCCCGCTTTGGCCAACTCATCGAGCCACCGCAGTCCACTCGCGGGTGCCTGCCAAACGGCCAGCCGCTCTCCATATCGAGGTTGGGTTGAAGCGGCATTACGGCCACCATCTTCTTGTCGATATACGCTGATGCTCCAACTCATCATGAGTGCTGCAGTCCTTGTCGCGCGAGGGCAGTGAGCATGGTCCGCCCACGGTCAGAAACTGTTCATTTGGCTCAAGCAACCGATTCGAGATAGTCCGAATGCGCTCAGCGATCGGGTTTGGCGGGCCGCTCCGCCGCCTTGCGGCCCGCTTCCGTGATCCGCCAGTTCTTGCCGGGCCTTTTCTCGAGCCACCCTTCAGTCGTCATCGGACGCCGGCAGCGTTGCACCATCACCCGCCAGCGCTCCTTACCCCTTGGCCCCGTTGCGATGTCGCCAGCGAGAAGACTCCCCGACATCGCCTGCGCCACCGCGGTTTCAATGTCGGCGAGCGGCATTGAACCCCCAGCGGTTACGATCGCGCGAAGCACGGGTTGGTAATACTGCCACAGCGGCGTGACGGGCTTCTTCCCGCCCGACGCCCCTGAAGAGATCTCCCGCCACCGCGTCCGCAGGGCGGCGATGTCGGTCTCGAACTGCTGGATCTCACGGGCCTTGGCGACGAGCGACTCCGCCGTTCGGTAATCCCCGCGGCTCAATCTTTGCGCCGCCCGTTGGTTGACGGCCTTGATCGCCTTCCGCGTCGCCCCCCGGAGCCCCCAGATCGCCTTCGTGACCTGTTGCCCAAGCGGTACCCGAGTCATTGCTTCTTCCCCTGCTGGCCGCCCTTGGGCTGGATCATCGCATTGATGTCGAGCCCCTTGGCGAGGATCTGGATGCCGTTGGGGGCCTTGCCCGTGTCGAACACCCGTTTCCAAAAATCGAGATTCTGCTTCGGACCGAATACGGTCGTGCTGAGATTTCGGTCGACCCAGCACGGTAGGGCAGCGAGGGAACGCAGGAAGTTGTCGATGCGCGTCCAGAGTTCCTCAGGCAGAGGCACGTGAAGCAGGCGATCCTCATCGACGACCTTGCCGGTGTAGGCGTTGTAGTTGGCGATCACCAGCCGCACCCAGCGCATGATGTTGGCAAGGATTTCCTCCCGGGCGACACGCCACGCCCGCAAGTGCGATTCGGGAATGGCTTCTCCCGCCTCCGTACGACTCTCGACCCGCCGGCCACCAACCTCGGGGTCCCAGTGCGACACGAGAAACGTGTCGGCGAACATGCTCATCAGCCGCACGAGCTGGTCACGCTCGAGACGCCGCGGATTCGTGCCGTCTTCGATGCCGAGGTCAATCGCAGAGTCGAGCGCGGACTTGTAGAGGAACTCCTTGAAAAAACTCCGCTCGATCGTGTTGTAGGAGATCGGCTGCTCGGCCGCCTTGCCTGCCCATTCAACGAATTCCAGGAGCCGATTGGTGGGGTCGTGCGTGATCCCATCCCGCTGGGCGTCGATGATGTACCGCTCCATTTCTCGCCGCTCGCCCTTGAAGAAGCGGACGAGGTCCTGCTCCGAGAAGGAGTAGTCGTCCGCCTGGAGGCCGCGCATCGCCTAGTATTTCTTCACCCGGTCGATGTAGAGCGAGCTGCCGAGATGCCGCATCACCGCGGTGTCGAAGGCCACCTGTCGCAACTTGCCGCCGGCGTTGGTGTTGGCGAGGAGCAGCACGTTGACGTCCGGCTCGAGGAACACCCGCACGAGCAGGTCCTTGGACCCGAGCAGCACCTGGGCTGCCGCCTTGTGCTGGCCGTCGAAGACCTTCACGGCCCCCGATCCGTCGGCCTCGGGGGCCCACCAGCCGAGAGCGCTGTGCAGCTGCGGCCGCTTCTGGCTGAACTCCTCGATCAGTCCGCGGATGGCGGTGCCGATGCTCCGCGGATTGATGCGGTCGTCGTGGTGGAGGTATTCGATTGGCAGCGTGACCACGATCGACTGCATACCGCTGAGCTTGTCGTGATGGATCGCCGTCGTGCGGATCGAGTGGTCACCGCTGGCGGGCAAGCTGTATTCCACCTGCGAGCCCGAGCGCCGCATGGCAAGCTTCGCCTTCGCGCCTCCGTGGCGTTCGAGGACGTCGCCCAGGTTTGCCCCGCGCTTCCCGGCCTGCTTCGCCGCAGCCTGTAGCTGCTCGAACTCCGCGAGGCGCCGGGCGATCTCGAGGTTTGCGGCGCCCTTCTTGCGGTTGCAGCTCATGTGGGTGATCGCGAAGTTGTTCTCCGCGTCGATGCCTTCATGGGCAAGCGGATCGATGTGGTCGATGTCGATCTGGCCGTTGTGCAGCACAAGGTCGATCGGCTCGTTGCAGATGAAGCAGCGGCCCGACTGGCGCGAGAGCAGCCGCTCCTGTAACTCCCCCCGTGCTTCGCTCGTCAGTGCGCCGAGGTATTTGGACTGCGTCATGGGGTTGGATCCTTGCCTGAAGGCTCACGCCGCGCCACCCGCAACGGTGGAAATCCGTCAGTAGTACTGCTTGATGTACCCGTAGGCCCGGTCGAAGAGCTCCTGGTCGGTGTGGAGCTTGTATTGCAGGAGTGCCTTCCGGAGGGCCTGCTTCACGTCCCGCTCACCGGCCGTGGACCGCTGCCAGCCGTCAAACCGCACCGGCTTCACGATCGCGTCGATGTCG
>Ga0194129_10002049_pt1 | contig 31170 bp, 22 predicted proteins | sample TA2KigCa35mmetaG_FD_150862 | JGI IMG/M metagenome (GOLD analysis project Ga0194129, IMG submission 150862) | Freshwater microbial communities from Lake Tanganyika, Tanzania - TA2015038 Kigoma Deep Cast 35m | ecosystem: Environmental > Aquatic > Freshwater > Lake | place: Tanzania: Lake...
GGCGCTCCGGGAGGCGGAGGAGGCGCACCGTAAGGTGACGGCGCTCCGGGAGGCGGAGGAGGCGCACCGTAAGGCGCCGGCCCTCCGGGAGGCGGAGGAGGCGCTCCGTAAGGCGCGGGTCCTCCGGGAGGCGGAGGAGGCGCTCCGTAAGCGGCGGGCGCTCCGGGAGGCGGAGGAGGCGCTCCGTAAGGCGCGGGTCCTCCGGGAGGCGGAGGAGGCGCACCCGGGATCCCCGAACGCTGCGTGCTCATCGGAACGCCAGGGGGCGGAGGCGGCGCACCGTAGGGCGCCGCTGCTCCGGGAGGCGGGGGTGGCGCGCCGGGGACCCCCGGACGCTGCATGCTCATCGGAGCACCGGGAGGCGGGGGTGGCGGCGCACCGTAGTGCGCCGGTGCTCCGGGAGGCGGGGGTGGCGCGCCGGGCAGCCCAGGTGCCCGAAAGGCAGGGGCTTGTGGCGGTGCCGGGATGTTCGGCATCGCTGCGCCGCCAGGCGCGGGCGGAGCAGGCGGGCGTGAAGCACCGGGCGGCTTCGGGGGCATGCCGGGGATCCCCGCACCTGGAGGCGGCGGCGGAGCACCCGGACGAGCGCCGGGCATCATGCCTGGAGGCGGAGGCGCACCGTAACCGACGGGTCCTCCCGGCGGCGGCGGCGGCGGCGCACCGTAACCGGCGGCTCCTCCCGGCGGCGGAGGCGGCGGCGCTCCGTAAGCGGCGGGCGCACCGGGCGGCGAGGGAGGCGCGGCCGCAGCGGCGGGCGCCCCCGGAGCACCGGCGGTGCCGTAGGTACGCTGCCGAGCGTACTGCTTCATCGACTCGTTGATCAGGTAGTCGACCGAGCACTCGAGCTCGCGCGCCATCTGCTCGAACGTGTCCCACAGCACGTCGCGGCACTGGAAGGTCCGCGCGCTCTTCTTGTTCGGATCGCCGCTCATTCCTGAATCCACTTTGGCACCTGCTCCGTTCCGTGGTCGTCGTCTGTACGGTGTCGTCTCGGTGAACTTCCGTCGGGCGCGCGGTCAGCGCGCGGCCTCGCCTGCCTGGGCGTCCTTCGCTGGGGGAGACGCATCCTTGGCCTTCTCGTCCTTCTTCTCTTCCTTCTTCGGAACGCGATTCACTACCTGCGGCATCACGCAGTGGGTGACGAACTCGCCTAGATTGGTGACGTCCTTCTTCGTCTCCTTCTTGTCCGCGCCGACCGAGATGCACTCCCACGAGCAGTCGTTCGTTTCCTTCTCGTCGCACTTCGGGAGCTTGTCCCTGTCGTTCGCGAAGGGCTTCAACGTCGGGACGTCGAGCTTGCTGCCGTTGATGAGGAAGTACGAAAGCGCGGTCACCTGGACGATCGCCTTTTCGTGCTTGAAGTAGCCCTTCAGCTTCGCGAGGGGATCGCCCTCTTTCAAGTCCGCGATGTACGCCGCGTACGTACGCGCTTCCATCGGGTTGAAGTTCTTCTTGGCGCGGCGACCGAGCTCCTCGAGGAACTCGCCGATGTGCTCGACCTTCGACATCTGGAGGATCGTCGACCCGGCGAGTCGGCGCACCTGCCAGTCCTCGAGCTCGAGCATCTCGTAGAGCGACTTCACTACCGCCTCACGCGGGAGCTGCTTCAGCAGGCGGAAGGCGAGATCGATGACTGGCTTCGGGGTCTCCTTGTCCTTCGCGAGCGCGACGAGCGCGCCGATGCTGCGCGAGTCCTTCTTGTCGATGCGGTTCTCGAGGGTCTGGAGGGCCCCCGAGCGTAGCTTCTGACTACGACCCTTCTCGCCCGCGAGCTTCAGCGAGTAGTCCGTGACGGACTGGCCTCCGACCTTCTTCATCGCGGCGAAGACCTTGAGCATGGTCTCCTCCTGATAGTCGGACATCTGCTGCTGGAACTGCTTCTCGGTCGGGGTGACCTGAGCTTTCTCGTTCGCCGCCTTGACCTCGGGCTCCTTCTCCTTGCGCCACGCGTCAGAGGCCACGTACTGAACGACCTCGACGAGGCGCTTGCTGCCCTCTTCCCGCGTCTTCGAGTCGGCGAGCTTGTCGACGAGATCGGCCATCTTCGTCAGGTCACGGATGCTGTTCCGGTCCATCTGAACCGGGAGCTTCTCGACCGAGCTCGGGCCGATCAGGCGGAGCAGCTGCTCCATGCCGAACATCTGGGACTGATCGTTCAGCTTGCGCGTGAAGTCGACCATTGCCCAGTCGCGCAGCGCGCTCAGCAGCTGCTGCTTCAGGGCCGGATCGGTGACGATCGGCGTCTTGTCGTAGGTGAGCAGCATGTGCGCCGCGTCCTTGTATTTGTACGAAGGGTCGGCGACCGCCTGACCGGCCTGCGCGGGTGCCGGGGCGGGCTTCTTCAGTTCCTCGATCATGCGCGGGATGAGGCCGGCAACGAGGCGCGCGCGCGTCTCGGGCGACAGGCTCGTCTTCGCACACGGCTCGTCCTTCTTCTTCTCGACCCACGCGGCGTCGCAGACGAGCGCTCCGTTCACGAGGCGCTCGATCCCGACGCGCTGCCCCTTGACGGGCTTCATGTCGATGAGCGCCATCGCCGCGCCGACACGCAGGTCCTGCGAGTACTTGTCGAACAAGACGACCGCAGAGAGGCGCTTGGGGCCCTCCGTCGTCTTCTCCCAGCGCTCGAGATCCGAGGGGGTGACGGCGCAGCCGAGCGCACCGGTTGCCGCGGCCGCGAGAGCGAGAGCCCCCGCGGAGTTCCTGAGCGCGCCGCAGCGCGAGCGAGTCTGTCGGGATGCCATGAGGTACGTGGGTTCGAGGCTGCGGAATGCTACCCTTCGGCACCAGCCGATTGGAAGAGTTTCCAGAGCGGAAATCCTGTTGGGGTCGCGCATGTGAACGCCTGCACAGCGCTCGAGACGGCAAACTTGCGCGGTCGCATTGAACCGAGCTACACGCACCTTGTAGGTAGTTGTAGGCATGGCATTCACCCTGTCCGCCATCCGGTCGCTCTGGCCGAGTCGTCGCGTCGAGACCGAGGAGGCCCTTCGCTCTTCGCGGCCCGTGCGCGTGTCGCTGCCGCCGTCGAGCCCTCCGAGCGAGGCGCCTCGCCCGTCGCGCTCGATGCGGCGAGCGCGCACCTACGCGCGCGAAGCTGGCGCGCTCGTGCTCATCGCCACCGGCCTCTTCCTGAGCCTCGCGCTGGGGTCGTACGAGGCGGATCCGCTGCGCCCCGAGGTCCAGGGTCCCGACTGGGTCGGCCCGGTTGGGAACGTGGTCGCGGGCGCGCTCGTACACGCGATCGGCGCGGTGGCACTGCTCGTCCCACTCGAGCTCATGCTGTTGTCGCGGCCGCTGCTCGCAGACCGCAAGCTGGAGCTCCGCGTGACACGTGCGAGCGGCGACGTGCTCGTCGCGGTGGTCCTCGCGTCGCTGGTTCACATCGCGTTTCCGCGCGCGACGGCGTTCGGGGAGATGGCCCTCGGCGGCTACGTCGGTGACCTGTTCGGCGGCGTGATGCGGAGCCTCTTTTCGACGGTGGGGTCGTACCTCATCGGGCTGACCGTGGTCGGGCTCATCCTCGTCGAGCGCTCGGCGTTCTCCTTCATCGCCGCGATGCAGGGGCTGCGTCGCTGGCTCGTGGCGGCGCGTGAGCGCGCGGGCCAAGAGGCCGGCGCCGTGGCCGAGGCGTGGGCGAAGGCGCGTGCGGCCGAGGCCGAGCGACGAGCCGCCGAAGAGCGGGAGGACGCGCCGCTGATCGTCGCGCCCGAGCGCGTCGACGAGATCCTCGCTGTCTACGCCGACGAGAACGACGCGGACGACGCTCTTCCGCGGCCGGTGCGGCGCGCAGAGCCGAGGGCCCCGAGCGCGGCCGAGCGGCGGGGCGCCGCCGCCGCGAAGCGCGCCGAGCCGAAGGCGGACCCGCGCGACCTTGAGACGCCGCTGCCCGACTTCCCGGTGAATGACGTCGCGACGCCCTCGCCGATGGACGCCCGTGACGGCGCCGACGACGAGGAGGGCCGCCGGATGGAGGAGTCCGTCGACGACAGCGACGCCGACGATCGACCGACCGACGTCGGCCTCCACGAGAGCCTCGCCGCGGACGTGCCCGCGGTGCGCGAGGACGCTGCGGCGCTCGAAGGCGACGTCGCGGTCGAAGGCGAGGCGCAGGAGGCCAGCCTGCTCGAGGAGGACGCGCCGATCCCGCTCGACGAAGCGACGGAAGACGACGCGACGACGAAGCGCCGCGCGCGCCCCGCGAAGGGCCCCGCCGAGCCGGTGATCGTCGACACGTCGCAGGTGACGAAGACCGAGAAGGCGAAGCGTCCGCGCGCGGGTGCGGCCTCAAAGACGGGCTTCGTGCTCCCGTCGACCGAGCTGCTCGAGCCTGTCGTCGTCGACGTGAACGCGCCGAGCAAGGAACAGCTCCACGAGACCGCGCGCCTGCTCGAAAAGACGCTCAGCGATTACAAGATCGAGGGCAAAGTCCGAGAGATCTGGCCCGGGCCCACGGTGACGATGTACGAGGTCGCGCCCGCACCGGGCACCAAGGTGTCGCGCGTCGCGAGCCTGGCGGACGACCTCGCGCTCGCGCTCGCGCGGAAGGTGCGCATCGTGGCGCCGATCCCCGGCAAGAACCGGATCGGCTTCGAGGTCCCGAATGAGCGTCGCGTCGCGGTCAGCCTCCGCGAGCTCTTCGAGTCGAAGACCTTCATGTCGATGGACGCCCCGCTGCCCACCGTGCTCGGGCGCGACATCATCGGCAACCCGTGCTTCGCGGACCTCTCGAGCATGCCCCACGTCATCGTCGCGGGCGCGACCGGCGCGGGCAAGAGCGTGGGCCTGAACGTCATGCTCCTCAGCATGCTCTACCGCCGGACGCCCGAAGAGCTGCGCATGCTGATGATCGATCCGAAGGTCGTCGAGCTCGCGCCGTTCGATAAAATCCCGCACCTGCTCTTTCCCGTCGTCACCGACATGAAGCAGGCGGCGAACGCGCTGAAGTGGACCGTCGACGAGATGGAGCGGCGCTACCAGCTGTTCGCCGACGCCGGGACGCGCAACATCGGCTCGTACAACAAATGGGTCGACGCGGTGCTCGACGGCGAGAAGCCGATGCCGCCAGGGCCGAAGAAGGTCGAGGCGGTGCTGCCGGACGGGACCGGCGTCGAGGTGGCCGCCGCGACCGATGGCAGCGACGCGACGCCGCCGAAGAAGCTGCCGTTCATCGTGGTGGTGGTCGACGAGTTCGCCGACCTCATGATGACGCACGGCAAGGACGTCGAGGCCTCGGTCGCGCGGCTCGCGCAGAAGGCGCGCGCCGCAGGCATCCACGTGATCCTCGCGACGCAGCGGCCGAGCGTCGACGTCATCACCGGCATGATCAAGGCGAACTTCCCGTCGCGCATCGCCTTCCGCGTGGTGCAGCGCAACGACAGCGCCACGATCCTGGACCAGCAGGGCGCCGAGCACCTGCTCGGGAAGGGTGACATGCTCGTGAAGCTGAACGGCACGACCGACGTGCGCCGCGTGCAGTGCCCCTTCGCGACGGAGGACGAGGTGCAGCGCGTCACCGACTACCTCCGCACGCAGGGCGAGCCCGAGTATGACGAGAGCATCGTCCGCTCGCGCGACGAAGACGACGAGGACGGCGCAGGCTCGGCGGACGCTGGCGAGGCCGAGCACGATCCGCTCTACGACGCGGCGGTCCGAGTGGTGGCCGAGACGCGGCGCGCCACGACCTCGTTCCTGCAGCGAAAGCTGGGGGTCGGCTACAACCGCGCCGCGAAGATCATCGAGACGATGGAGAAGCGCGGGGTCATCGGTCCCCAGGTCGGGACGCGACCGCGCGAGGTGCTGATCTCGCCGATGTGACGCCTTCCGCTCTTCGGCATGGCGAGGTAAGGACCTCGGCATGGCGACGGTGACGCTCTGGCACGATCCGGACTGCAGCAAGTCGCGGCGCGCGCTCGCGCACCTCGAGGAGCTCGGCATCGACGTCACGGTTCGGGCATACCGGAAGGAGCCGCCAACGCGAGACGAGCTCCTCGCCGTGCTCGCGGCGCTCGGCCTCCCGGCAAGCGGGCTCGCGCGACGGAACGAGGCGCTCTTCGACGAGCTCGGCCTAGGCTCCGCGAGCGACGCCACGATCCTCGACGCGATGCTCGCCTACCCGTCCCTCATCGAGCGGCCGATCGCCGTCCGCTTCGAGCACGGGAAGCTCCGCGCCGCGCTCGGGCGCCCGCCGGTCCGAGTGCTGGAGGTCGTGGCGCCGTCGATGGAGTTCGCGCCCCATGTGGCGGACGCGATTGCCCGCCTCAACGGCGAGCGCCGCTGATAGGCTCGACCCCGAGCATGGGGAAGCTCTTCCAGCTCGTCGTGCCGAACTACCCGGCGAAGGGCGAAAAGTCGTCGCCGTTGACGTACCTCCGGCTCGGCGCCGCGTTCGCCGAGCACGGGGAAGACCTCGACGCAGAAGAGCGCGGTGACTCCCACCTCGAGGAGTTCGAGTTCGAGAGCGAGACGACGCACCGCGATCTCACCGGCCTCGACACGACGCGCTACGGAGCCCACTCGTTCCGCGACGACGCGAGCAGCCTCCCGCACGCGGTCCCCGACGAGGAGCTGACGGCCGAGCTGCTCACCCGAGGAGGGATCCGCGAGCACACCGACGGCAACCGCATCTCGACGACGCGCGGCGACTGCGTCGAGGTCGTCGGCGGAAACTACAAACTCATCGTGATGGGTCGCGTCGACGGGCCGCACGTCAACACCGCGTCGTGGGAGTCCTCGGGCGGGATCCTCCACGACGCGAACACGACCCCGGGCGCCGCGGAGACCGTCAGCGTGCGCTGGAGTCAGACCGATGGTGGCACCTGGGAGGTCACCGAGGAGACCGAGCGCGGCGAGGTTCACTTCACCGTGACGGGCCGGTCCGAGGAGGTGTTCACGGGCCCCTCCCGGATCGGCTACATCGGCTACGGAGGCCCCAAGCACACGCCCTCTAAGGCGCGCCGTCCGAGGATCACGACCACCACCTACGCGCGGCAGATCGCGGCCGAGACGCACGTCGGGACGCTCTCGGAGACGACCCACATCCAAGGCAACTACACCCAGGCGACGGCCACCACGTCGGCGGTCGCGCCCGTCTACGAGTGGACGGACGCGACCGGCAGCGGGACCACGATCACCGAGTGCGAGGGCACGCCGTCGAACCCGATCGGCGACTACACGGACCGCACGTACGCAGGCATGACCTTCGCGTACGAGCAGTTCGGCACCAAGACGGAGAGCTCCGCAGGCAGCTGGACCAACACCGTGAAGCTCGGCCTCGAGGCCGAGGTCGGCGTCGGGACGAAGCTCGGGCTCCACTACGACCAGATCCCCATCGCCTTCGGTCTGTCCGCGATGTTCGAGACGAAGATGGCGGCCGCCCTCGAGGTGAAGGTGGGCGCCTCGGTTGCGATCAAGCTCGGCAGCTTCGCCTCGGTGCACGCGCACGACGAGAAGGAGTGGAGCCTCGTCGAGGTGGTCGAGCACTTGCTCTACCACCACAAGATCGCCGCCCTCGAGTACGAGCTCCAAGAGCTCGAGTGGCTGCAGAGCTTCAACAACATCCAGACCTGAGCCCATGGCCGAGAAGCACGCGATCTGGTTCGTCCCGAACTACGACGACTCGACGAAGTCGGGCGCCGCGAAGGTGCACCCGGTCTCGTACCTGAGGCTCGGCTCGATGCGCACGACCGTCGACGAGCTGTCGACGGCCCGCCTCCGCGGCGACGATCTCCTCGAGCGCGCGGGCTTCGGGACGCCGACGACCTCCGCGGCGGGCGCGTTCTTCGACAAGGCAAACGGCGGCGTTGACAAAAATCAATCAGGAGCCGGCACGAGCTACCAGCGGCTCGACGGGCCTGGAGCGCCGGTCGCCTCGACCGAGTCGAACCTGACCGCGGAGCTGATGACGCGCGGCGGCTGGCGCGATCACACCGACGGCAACCGCATCTCGACGACGCGCGGGGATCGCGTCGACTTCGTCTACGGCAACTTCAAGCGCGTGGTGTTCGGCCGCCAGGCCCCCACGAGCGAGCTCGCGACGACCGACTTCGAAATCTCGGGCGGCCACCTCGACGACAACCAGGAGGTCGGGATCGCGGTGACGAGCATCCAGTGGGTCCGCGACCAGGACGGGACTTGGAAGGTGATCCAGGAGATCGCCGAAGAGAACGTCATCGAGCGCTTTTGCGGCCGCAAGACCGAGTACGTCGACGCGGACGTCCTCGAGTCGACGGTGGGCGTCGCGCCCGGCGCTTATGATGCGACGCCGGTGATGGCGGCGGTCGCGGGCGGCGCAGTGCTCGTCGGCTTCATGGCGATTTGCGCGGCGGCCTCGGTCGCTGCCGCGGCTCAAGCCAGCGCGGGGAACGCCGCGGGCGCCGTGTCGTCGACGAAGCCGATCGTCATCGCGGTGGGCGGCCTCCTCCTCCCGGCCCTCGCGCTCGGGGTGACGGCGGACGCCGTGCGCGGGATGGCGACGGTCGACGAGAGCGAGACGCCCGTGATCCGCGAGACGACCTGGGCCACCTCGATTACCGAGACGCTCGAGGTGAGCGGCGACGTCACCGAGTCCGTCACGGTGCAGCACAAGGCCGCCGACGTCGTGCACGTCGCAACGTCGGCGACCTCCGAAGACCACGCGCGGACGCGCGTGAAATCGATTGGCAGGGCCGCAAAGCCGGTGAGCTTCAACTTCGAGGCCGTGCTCGCGAGCGCCTGGACCGACACCACCACGTTCGACAAGCGGCTCCTCGTCGACATCGGCGGCCTGTCGCTCGGGTTGTCTCTCGTCGCCGCAGAGAAGCGCGTCTTCGGAAACCAGAAGGACGGCCCGTGGGGACCGAGCTTCCCCTTCCCCAGCGTGTCGCTGACGCTCGCGGTCGCGCGGGAGGCCGCGCTCGCGGCCGAGATCTCGTTCTTCCTCGGGACGGAGTTCGGTTTGACGGTCGGCAATGGCGTCGCGCTCGAGCTGCAGGCGGTGCGTGTCGCAGGCGTCGCCGCGGCAGAGCTCGACATCGCCCAAGGGAAGGCGCTCGTGCACAACCTGCACGAGACCGCACACCTCCTCCACCTCCGGTCCGAGGTGTCGCGCCTGAAGGCCGGGCTCAACCTCGTCAACTGACCGACCGATGGTACCCGAGCACGACGACGAGCAAGGCCACGAGCAAGGCCACGAGCAAGGCCACGAGGCGGCAGGCGAGCGCGCGGGACGCTACGCGCGGCTCGAGGTCCCGGGCTACACCGGGACGAGCGCGCGAAACCCGATCGCCTACCTCCAGCTGGGCGCGCCCCGGACCGACGGAACGGCGCTCGAGCGCGGCGACGATCTGCTCACGGCGATCGAGCTCGAGGAGGAGACGCGGCAGTTCTTTCGCGATGATTTTCGCGTCGCGCGCGGGTGGCAGACCCCCCGCGCCGTCTACCTGAAGGACGACGGTGAGGAGTCGAGCACCGCGACGAACAACCCGCGGGCGTTCGTCGAGGCGAGGACCGAGGAGCTACTCACGCGCGGGGGCTGGCGCGATCACACCGACGGCAACCGCGTGACGACGACGCGAGGCGATCGCGTCGAGGTGATCGGAGGCAACTACAAGCTCGTGGTGCTCGGGCGCCGCTGGCAACGACGGAACGACGAAGGGCACGCCGAGGAGCACGGCTGGGAGTCAACGTTCTGGGAGGCCGCGGGCGGCATGATCATGGAGCGCTCGAACACCGGCCTCGACGAGGAGATCCACTTCAAATTCGAGGGCTCGCCCGAACACTGGCAGACGGTGAGCGAGACGCTGCGAGGCAACTCCATCGAGGTGTACGACGGCAACCTGCACGAGGTGTTTCGGGGCCGCGAGATCGTCGGGACCGTCGGCGGCGAGAGCGGAAACCTCCCGACGATCCACGGCGAGAGGCAGGACGTCGACCCGGCCGGCGGCTGGCTCGTCCGCGAGGGGACCACGCTCGCGTGGGAGCGCCCCATCCTTGAGGAGCACACGCGCGCGACGAGTGTCTCCGAGACCACGACCGTCACCGGCGGCGGCAGCGGCAACGGCACGCGCATCGAGGAGACCTGGGTCGACACGAAGACCGACGTCACGACCGTCGATGGCACCTGGACGACCACCGTCGATGGCGACGTCGCCATCGATCAGAAGGGCAGCGTCACCTCGCCGATCCCTTCCTTCTCGGAGAGCCTCCACGTCTCGGGGACGCTCCGCAAAGAAGAGTACTTTGGGCTGAAGTTCGAGATGACCGCGGGCGGAGCGCTCACCGCGAACAACGGCAAGGGCTTCAAGCTCCAGGTCGGCGCCTCGGCCGAAGCCGAGCTCGCCGCGAGCGTCGACGTCTGGCTGAACTGCTTCAAGTTCGGGTTCAACCTCGCGCGCAAGACGAGCATCGAGTACGGCGTCTCGGCGGAGCTGACCGTCGGTGCCGTGGTCAAGGTCTCGGCCCTGAAGGACAAGCTCGCGCTCTCGGGCTCACGCGCAGCGCTCGCGCAGCTCGGTCAGGGCGCAGGACACGTCGACGTCCACGCCGCCGCCATCTCGCAGTCGCTCACGAAGTTCTGGCTATGATCCGGCAGAAGAACCTCACCCCGTTCGTGTTCGGCTACCGGCTCACCTCGAGGAAGCCGCCGCAGCGCGAGCTCGTGGGCGTGGTGCGCGCGACCTTCCGCCTCGCGCCGGGCGAACCGCTCGTGCCTCTGGCAGCCAAGTTGACCTCCATCAACCTCGATGATCCTCGGATGCCGGAGCGCGCGCGCGAAGGGCTCGCCAAGGCGGCCGCGCTCGTCGGACAGGGCACGATCGCGGCCGACCGCTTCGCCGAAGACGATCCGAACATGGTGGGCGCGCTCGAGTACGCGAGCGACCTCGCCGACTTCAAGCTGCATGGCGAGTGGACGGTGAAGGCCCATTGCCATGTCCCGAGCGGTCGGCCTCGGACGACGTGCGACGTCGGCGTCTCGGTCGCGGGTCGCTCGAAGACCCTTCGCGTCACCGGGCCGCGCGCGTGGGTGGACCGTGTCGCCGGCGGCAAGGCCTCGGACCCCGTCGCCTTCACGAGCCTGCCGCTCGATTGGTCGTGCGCGTATGGAGGCCCGGATTTTCCGGACAACCCCGTCGGCCGAGGGCACCCGTTCGTCGTCACGCCGGAGCGTCAGGAGTCACTCGCAGACCTGCCGCCGACGCTCACCGACGCCCTCCGGCGGACGAGCGAGCTGCCGCTCGTCGAGGACCCGCGCGACCTCGTCACGACGCAGGGGCACGTGCCGAGGCCGGCGGGCTTCGGGCCGGTGAGCCCTTGGTGGCCCGCGCGCCGCGCGAAGCTCGGCAAGGAGTACGGCGAGGAGTACCGCGCGAAATACGCGCCGTTTCATCCGCGCGATCTCGACTGGACCTTCTTTCAGGCTGCGCCTCCAGACCAGTGGCTCCCCGGGTATTTTCGGGGCGACGAGGAGGTCGTCTTCACGAACCTCCACCCCGGGGCGAGCGAGCTCCGTACGAAGCTGCCGGGCCTCAGGATCCGGGTGTTCGTGCTCCGCAGCGGGCTCCCGGTGGAGGTCCCGATGGTGCTCGACACGCTCCACGCGGATCTCGACGCAGGCTCGCTGACGCTGACGTGGCGCGGCCTCGTGCCCGTCGCCCAGGACGACTTCAGCGACGTGCCATACGCGCTCGTCGCGAGCGAGCCGCTCGTGGCAGCGCAGATGCCAGCCGAGACGTACCACGGTGCCCTCGAGGCGTTCGCCGCGGATCCCGTCGGCCTCGCGGAGACGCCGCTGCCTCGGCTGCAGGCGTTCGCGCGGGATCTCGAGAGCGGTGCCCTCGCGCGCGACATCGAGGCGCTGCCGGAGGACGAGCACCTGATGGGCGCTGTCGCCTCTCGGATAGGAAAGGGGCTCATCCCCGAAGCGCAGCTCGCGACGCTGCGTGAGGCGACGCGCGAGGCCGGCCGCAACATGCTGGCCCAGAGCGCGTCGTCCGGGGCGAAGCTGAAGCGCGCGGTCATCACCGAGCTCGAGCGGGCGCAGGATCTTCCTGCCCCGCCCGCCGCGAACGACGCGACCGGAAAGCCGAGCTTTTCCCCCGCGATCCGCCGCGCGCTCGGCGACCTCGCGGCGCAACAGCGCGCGATCCCCGAGGTCGACTGGAGCGACATGAACGAGGCGCTCGCAGACAGCCTCGCGACGGTCCCCGACGACGGGGTGCGGTCGCTGGCGGCGACGCTCGGCCCGGACGCCATCCTCGATCGGCCGCTGCCCGAGCCGGGGCCGGGCGCGGACTTCTCGTGGCACGATCTCTCCGATCGTGACCTGCGGGGCTATGACCTGTCGGGCGCGAACTTCGAGGGGGCGACGCTGTCGCGGGCGCGACTCGACGGCTGCAACCTGGCCGGCGCGCGACTCGTCGGGGCGGCCCTCTCGCGGGCGAACCTCACCGGCGCACGCTGTCGCGGCGCCGACCTCACGAGAGCCGTGCTCTCGAGGACGACCGCAGCCGACGCCGATTTTCGCGAGGCGAGGCTCGAGCGCGCGACGCTCCTCGACGCCGACCTCGCGAGCGCGCGCCTCGACGGCGCGAAGGGCGACGGTGCTCAGCTCCGCAAGACGAACCTCAGCGCCGCGAAGCTCGAGGGGGCGAGCTTCGAGTTCTGCGTGTTCGACGAGTGCACGCTCGAAGGCGCCATGCTCGCCCGAGCCAACGTCAAGCGCTCGCTGTTTCGAAAGTGCGCGCTCGGGCGCGCGTCGCTCGCGGGCGCCGACCTCACGCGCGCCGGATTTCTCGAGTGCGACCTCACCGAGGCGCGGCTCGTCGAGGCCTTCGGCCTTGGGACGAACTGGCTCCGCTCGAACCTCACGCGGGCCGATCTGCGGTACGCGATCCTGCCCGAGAACCTGTTCCTCATCGTGCACGCCGTCGGCGCGAACCTCGCGGCGGCCGACCTGCCGAAGTCGCGCTTCTACAAGGCAGGCCTCCGGGACGCGAACCTCGAGCACGCGAACCTGCTCGACGCCGACCTCCGCAAAGCGGTGCTGAGCGGAGCGACGTTCCGCGGCGCCAACCTCTACGAGGCGAAAGTGCTCGAGGCCATGGGGACCGACGTCGACCTGCGCGGCGCCAACCTGAAGGCGGCGCTCTTCGATCGCTCGCAGCTGGTGACGAAATGAGCGCGCTCTCGATCGAAGAGCTCGTGGCCTCGGTGCGGGCCGGCGCCTCGCTCGAAGATCGGACGATCGTCGGCCTCGATCTCTCCGAGCGTGACCTCCGAAGCGCGCGGCTCGCCGGCGCTCGCCTCGTCAACGTCAGGCTCGACGGCGCCGATCTCCGCGGGGCCGATCTCTCCGACGCTGAGCTCGAAGGGTCGAGCCTCGTCGAGACGAACCTCGAGGGCGCGACGCTCGAGCGGGCCAAGCTCGCCGCGCAGAACCTGACCCGCGCGCGGCTCGCAGGGGCGCGCCTGACGAAGACCGTGTTCGTCGGCTCGCTGCTCGACGGCGCCGACCTTCGAGGGGCCGTCCTCGAAGACACCGCCTTCCTCTACGCGTCGCTGCGCGGGGCGACCTTGGCGGGCACGACCCTCGTGCGAGCGCGGCTCGACGGCGCCGACCTCGACGAGGCCGACTTCAGCGAGGCGCGCGGCGAAGAGCTCACCTTTGGAGGCGCGCGGGTTTCAGGGGCGCGCTGGCAGAGGACGCTCCTGCGGCGGTCGGATCTCTCCGGCGTCGATGCGAAGAACGCGGACTGGTCGACGGCCGCTCTCGAGGAGTGCGCCCTCGTCGGCGCCGACCTCCGAGGGGCTCGGCTCCCGAAAAAGCTCCGCGGCTCCATCTTGACGGATGCCAAGCTCACCGACGGCGGGCTCGCGGGGGCGGATCTCCGCGGCGCGCACCTCGACGGGCAGCGCCTCGACGGCGTCGACTTGCAGGGCGCCGACCTCTCGTACGCGGTGATGACCGAGGTCGACCTCCGAGGCGCCAACCTGCGCGGCGCGAACCTCGAGCGCGCGGTGCTGAACGACTCCGATCTGCGCGGCGCGGTCCTCACCGAGGCGCGCCTCGCGTTCACCTCGATGGCGCGCGCGAACCTCGAGGGGCAGGACTTCTCGCGGCGCGAGCTCGAGATGATGAACTTCGCGGCGGCGCGGCTCGAGCGCGCGACCTTCGAGGGAACGAGCGCGCTCCGGTGCCTCATGCCGAACGCCAACCTCACCGGCGCGAACCTCGGGCACGTCACCTTTCGGCAGGTGATCCTGAAGGACGCGACGCTCGAGGGGGCTCGCCTCGAGCGCGCCACGTTCGACATGGTCGAGCTCGAGTCCATCGATTGGCGCCCGCACGATCTGCGCGGGCTCACCTTCCTCGCCTGCCTCTTCCGCAACGCGAACCTCTGCGGGATGGACCTCACGGGCGTCGACTTCACGCGCTCGACGTTCAACGGCGCGGACCTTCGGAAGGCGACGCTGCGCGGTGCCGTGCTCGAGTACGCGACCTTCAAGGACGCGAAGCTCGACGCGGCCGATCTGCGCGAGGTCCGCGGCAAGGGAGCCTTCTTCGGCGCCGCGAGCCTGACCTACGCCCGGCTCGACGGCGCGCGCCTCCGCAACGCGACCTTCACGCGAGCCGACGTCGCCGGCGCGAGCCTGACGAGCTGCGACCTGCGGGAGTCGGTCCTCGATCACCTGGCCGCCGAGGACGCACTCTTCGAGGGCAGCAAGCTCGCGTACTCCGAACTGTCGCACGCGAAGCTCACGCGGGCTCGCTTCTCGGGCGCGAACCTGTTCTACGTGAACCTCCACAACGTCAGCGACGGAGGAGCCCGCTACGAAGGCGCGAACCTCACCTCGGCGCGACGCACCGATCTCGATCGCCTCGAAGGCGAGGCGTACCGTCCACCGAAGCCCTGAACCCGAGCGCTCCGCCCCATGGCTCAACCCATCCCGCTGCCCATCACGAACCCCACCGAGTCCTCGGCGTCCGAGCTCTTCCTCGGCCCGGCGCGCGTCGTCGCGGCGCGCGGCCTGATGCCCGAGGTCGAGCTCCCGAGTGGGGAGCGTTGCCTCGCCCAGCTGGCCCTCGCCTTCCCGTACAGCTTCGCGGAGGGCGATCGCCTGCTCGTCGTCCAGAAGGACGGCGCTTGCTACGTGATCGGTGTCCTCGAGACGCGCGGCGCCGTGTCGCTCAGGTTTCAGGGAGACGTGAAGCTCCACGCCGTCGGCGGGCGCCTCGAGCTCGCGGGCGACGAGGGCCTCGCCCTCCGCTCGCCCGAGATCGCGGTGCACGCCCGTCGCATGCGCTCCTTCGTCGAGTCGATGGTGCACAAGTGCGGAGAGCTCGTGCAGACCGTGCGCGACGCCTTCTACCTGCAGGCCGGGGAGAAGCACGAGCACGTCGCGGGTGTCTCCGAGCTCCAAGCCGAGCGCCACAGCGTCGTCACCGAAGGCGTGGTCACGATCAACGGCAAGGAGGTCCACCTCGGATGATGCCCGCATCGAACAAGGGTGTCGGGATGAACTTCTGCTTCCCGGACATCCTCCCCTCGGCGCCGCCGATCCCGCCGATGCCGATCCCGTGGCCGAACCTCGGGATGAATGCGCTCGCCGTCCCCTTCTCGCCGAACGTCCTCGTCGGCTTCATGCCTGCGCTGACGATGGCCTCCGTGATCCCGGTCACCATGGGCGACCAGGGCGGGCTCGTCAGCGGGCACATCATGCTGCCGGGCACCTACACGATGGGGAACCCGACCGTGTACGTGAACTGCGTCCCCGCGGTGAACCTGCTCGCGCCGGCGGCTGGCAACGCGATGAACGCCTTCGCCGGCGCCGCGGTGGTGCCGAGCATCACGACCACCTTTTACAACGATCAAGCGGCGCTCGACGCCGTCGGGACAGAGCTCACGCTCGACGGGATGCGCTGGCTCGAGGACGAGGTGACTCCGTCTCGACAGGCGATCGAAGCCCGCCGGCTCGGCGACGTCGTGGTGGTCAGGCTCGCGCGCATCACGCGCGACGCCGCCGCTCGCGTGGCCGAGTCGATCTCGAGCGCAGACGTGCGAGGCCTCGTGCTCGATCTGCGCGGCTGCCCTGGCGGTGACCTGCGCGCGGCGCTGTCGATCGCCGACGACTTTCTCCCGGCGGGGCGAGCGCTCGCGCTCCGGCTCGAAGCTGGCGACGAGCTCGACGATGCGACGCCGCTCCTCGCGCGCGCTCCCAAGTGTCATGACGTCCCGATGGTGGTCCTCGTCGACGGGGGCACGGCGTCTGCCGCCGAGATCCTCGCGCGGGCGCTCGGCTATCACCGCCGCGCGGTGGTGCTCGGGACACGCACCGCCGGGAAGGCCACCGTGCAGGCGGCGCTTCCGGTCGAGGGTGCGACGTCGAGGTACGGCTCGGTCGCCGAGCTCCTCGGGCCGGACGGCGCGCGCCTCCAAGGAGTCGGCGTGATCCCCGACGGGCCCGCGGCCGCCGGCGTCGACGACGCGCTCCTCCGTCTTGCCGCCCTAGCGTGACGCGTCGTCATCGGTCGCGAGCAGGCGCTCGCAGACGTCGCGGAGCTCCTTCACCATGCTGGGCAAGAGCTGCAGCGTGACGCTGCCTGGTTGATTTCGATCACGGTAGTCGAACGTGAGCATCGCGACGGGGAGCTGGATGCCGCGGCCGCGATTCGAAGCCGCGATCGCGTCGATGCGCCACTCGATCCCCGAGAGGACCTTGCCGTGCGCAGCGAGCGACGCCATCGCGATCTCCTGGCGCAGCGCGGGCAGGACGGCCTCGTAGAGCGGCACGAGCCACTCCGCGAGCGGCACCCCGGGCACGAGCGCCTCGAGATCGGCCGCGACGTCCTCTGGGCTCGCCGCGTTCGAAGCCGCGATCCGAAACAGGAAGCGCGCCGACTTCAACGGCGGAGCGAGGCGCGCGGGATCGAGCTCGAGCTTGCGACAGTGGCGCACGATCCGGTTGTCGAGCTGATCCTCCGGCATGAGCTCGAGCACCTCGGGGATGAGCTCGGCGAGCTTGGCGCGCACCTCCGTCGGCAGGTCCGCGATCACGCGAAGGGCGACAGCGAGCTCGCTCGGCGGCTCGCGCTCGAACGAGCGGAGCCTCATGGCAGGATGCTCCCGCAGGCTTCCTTCAGCTTCTGGAGCTGCTCGGGAAGGAGGTGGAGGGTGATGCGGTCGGACCTGTCCCCTTCGCGGTAGCGAAAGGTGAGCACCGCGACGGGGAGGTTCACTCCATCGCCATGCTCCGAGTGGATGATCTTGTCGACGCGCCAGCTGACGTCCTCGGCGAGCTTGCCGTGATCGGCGACCGTCCGCGCCACGATCGACAGCCGCAGGCGCGTGCGCGCCTTCTGGTAACACGCGAGCAGGACGCCGACGGCCGCGCGAAGCTCGCCGGTCGGGGCGAGCGCCTCGACGTCGGCGACGAAGGCGTCGTCCCCGAGGGCGGCCCGCGCCGCGTTCGTGAGGAGGAAGCGCGCGCCGCGGAGCGGCACCTGGAGGCTCACCGGATCGACGCCGAGCTCCTCGCACAGCGCGAAGATGCGGCGCTGCGCGGCCTCGTCGGGATCCGCCTCGAGGCACGGCTCGAGGACGGCCCAGAAGCGCTGCCGGAGCGCCTCGGGCAACGCGACCAAGGCGCGTACGTCGGCGGCGAGGTCGGCGGGGGCTGGCGCCCCGCGGAGGCAACGGAGGCGCAGAGGCTCGGCGGGTGGGGGGTGCTTCAGCTCGAACACGGTTCACTCCTCGTGGGCAGACGCCGCGACGCCGTCATCGATCTCGAAGAGCACGCCGGATTGGCTGACGAGGCGGCTCTTCAGCGAGTTCGTCGCCGTCACCGGATTCGGCGCGTGCCCGTTGTAGACGGCGCCGACGATGACCGGGCGATCGGGATCGCCGTCTTCGAACGCGACCATCACCTCGACGCCGCGCCGAATCGGAAAGCTCCAGCCGTAGCCCGGTCCCGAGAGCGGCTGCGCGAGCCGAACCCAGTGGGAGCCGTGCCGCGCGCTAGACGCCTCGGCGTCGAACTTGAAGTGCACGCGATAGCGGCCGAACGAGTCGATGAGCGGCGTCGCTTCGATGGTGCCGATGTCGTCGGTCTCGATCACCGCCGGCAGCACCCCGAAAATGCGGGGCTTCGGCGTGACGCGCGCCGGTCGGAACTGGCGCGTCGCGGGGATCGCTTCGAAGCGCACCGCGAAGTGGCCGGGCTCGCTCTCGGTCGAGGCCCCCTTCGCGGGCTGTCGCCCCTCGAAGACGACGCGCGTGACGAGCAGCGTGGGGACGTGCCGCGTGTGGCCGTGGATCGCGACGAGTCCGCCCGCGAACAGGGTCTGGGTATCGGCGGTCCCTAGGTAGAGGTCGGTCGCGACCTGGCGCTCCTCGACGCGAGCCCGCACGAGCGCCTCACCCTCGGCGATCGTCGTGAAGTTCGAGCCGTAGTCGATGACGCCGCCGGCCGGCGTCGCGGAGACCTGGTGCGACACCGACAGCTCGAGCGACGGCTGGCGATAGTCGTAGTCGATGCAGTAGGCGATCTCGGGCATGTGCGTGACGCTGCGCTCGAGCGCATAGACGTCGGTGGTCTTGCCCGTGAGGTTGAACGGAAGGGGGCTGCCGGAGACGCTGCGAAAGGCGGTGCTGTCGTCGGTGAAGACGAGCTTGTCGGCGCCCGAGGCGTGGTCGAAGTAGAAGGCGATGCCCACGTGCTCGACGAGCCGCATCACGAAGGCGAGATCGCTCTCGCGGAACTGCATGACGAACTCGCGCTTCGGGTAGCTGCCGAGGAGGCGAAACTCGAAGTCGATGCCCTCGGAGAAGCCCAGGTTCTCGAGCTTCGCTTGGAGGATCTCCGGGACGGTCTTGTCGAGGAAGACGTCGAAGCTCACGACGCAGTCGAGGTGCCACAGCCGCGGCACGATCACGAAGTCGTAGACGACGTAGGGTTGCATGTCCGTCGGGTTCATGCGGTCGCGCACCTCCCGGACGAGCCCATGGATTCGGCGCACCTCGACGCCGTCGCGGCGGAACACCACCGCGATCTCGGCCTCGAGGAACGCGGCGACGTCGAACGGCTCGGCGTTCGGGTCTCGGTAGACGACGCTGGCCTTGATCTCGAAGAGCCGCGACAGCGCGTCCTCGCCGGCGATCGCGAACACCGGCATCTCGGCGAGCTCGACGCCGCGCGAGGCGAGCTCGGTCGACTCGAGCTCGACGGTGAGGATGGAGTCGTTCGTGGACATCGAGGCGTAGGACACCTGCGCTCGACCCACGGGTCAAGCGCAGGCGCAGGCGCGTCGTCAGCGACGACCCGCGAGGTCCCAGACGAGATCGGTGTTGCCCCAGGGACCCGCGAAGCGAAGGCCAAACCACTCGGCGTCGGCCGGGATGGTGGGGCGGCCCTCGCCGTTCTTCGCCGGGAAGCGCAGCCGGAACGCGCGACGCCAGACGTTGCTGTACGGGTAGTAGCGGGTCTCGAGGACGCCCGGGCGCCGAACGGCCTCGATCGCCGTCGGCGCGAGCTCTCCGCCGGTCGAGTCGATGAGCCGCACGATCCACGCGCCGTCCGCCCGCGTGAGATCGTTCTGCGCGTCTTCCGCGCCGTAGAGGGCGACGTAAAACTCGTGGACGTCGTGCGTCGCGTCGAGGCGCTGCTGCAAGAGCGCCTGCCGCTGCGGGACCGTGAGGCGGTAGTCCTGCGCGTAGCGGATCACGTAGGCCCAACGAAAATCCCACGACTCGAACGTCGCGGTGACGGTGAGCGCTCGGGTTAGCTCGTCGAAGAGAAAGAGGCTCTCGGTGCGGGTCCAGCGATCGAGGACCGCAGGGTAGTCGGTGGCGACGTACTCACGCGCCCCGCCCGCGAGGCTGACCGTGGACGCGCCGCACCCCGCGAGCATAAGGCCGGCCCCGGCGATGAACGAGAACGCGAGCGCGCGCCTCACCGGCCTACCAGCTCACCGGCCACAGCACGGCGTAGACGCCGTCGGCGGCGTGCGTTCGAGTCGAGGAGCGACGGATGAGGAGGACGCGCTGCTTCGTGCGCGAGCAGAGGTAAGCCCCGCTCCCGGTCGCGATGTAGAGCTGGTTGTCTTCCGCGGCCATGACGGGAGCCTCGGACCACTCGGCGCGCTCCTTCACGTAACGAATCGCGGTGTTGGTCGGCAGCGGGACGTCGCCGCGCTCGAAGGCGTTGATCGCCTTCTCGGCGTTGGTCCGCTCGCCGCTCCGCTCATCGGGGATGCTGTCGATCGCCATGCGCGCCGGGAGCGTCCCCGCTCCGACCTGCGAGGCGGGCGCCCCATGGCTTCGCAGGAGCGTGAACTCCTCGACGAAGGCGCCGTTCTTCACGAGGTAGCCCTTGCCGAGCCAGCGCCCCTCCCCCGACTGCGTGACCGGGTTCATCGCGCCGCACTCCTTGAAATCCTCGAGGACTTCGCAGGGCCCCGCGACGGGCTTGCCCGAGCACTTCAGCGCGGCGCGGAGCGCGGCGACGTCGAGCTTCTCGGGCTTCGGGAGCGGCTCGGCGGTCGGCTTCGGGGCGACGTTCCCGGCAGGCGCAGAGGCCGCGGCCCCCGCAGAAGGCGCACCCTCCGAGGCGGGCTTGCCCTGGCAGGCCGCGAGGACGAGACCCAGGACGACGGCGAAGGTGGAACGCATGTCGGGCATCAGACGGCGTGCGACGCCGCGGGTCAAGCGACAGGCCTTCAGTCGAGCGGCTTCGCGCTGAAGCTCATCGAGACGACGCGCACCGGCTTCGCGCCGACGTCCGAGACGTCGAAGCTGAAGGTCGCGCCCTGCCGATTGACGCCGCCGCCGGGCATCTTGTGTTCGGAGCGGATCGTGACGCCGACGAGCGCGCCGCGTACGAAGCTCGACTTCATCTCAAAGACGCGAGCCGAGAGCATGGCGAGCGCGCTCTTGCGAATGAGCTGCCACGTCCCCGGATCGCCCCCCGCGAAACCACCGAGGCTCACCGACGTCACCTTCCCTGCGGGGCCCACCGTCACCGAGAAGCTGCCCTGACACTCGAACGGCGCGTCGGAGCCGCGGACCGCGTCGCGCAAGATCGCAGCGATCGCCGAAGCGGCCGGAAAATCGAGGCCGAGCTGCGCGTCCTTGACGCGGATCCCCTTGTCGATCGAGCGGCGCGCCGCCTCGACCTCGTAGGTGCGCTTCTGGGTCTCGGTCGGCGCCGGGTTGCGCTCGACGCGCTCGGGAGGGACGGCCCCGAGCGGCAACCCCTGCAGGCCGGGGATCCCGATGCCGGGTCCGCCGACCTCGTACTGGGACGGCGGACGCTTCATCGGATCGACCTCGCCGGGCTCGGGCGACGGGAAGCTGTCGGGGCTCGTCTCGGCGCCTCGCGTGACCTCCTCGGGCACGTCACGCTCGACAGGGACCTCGTCGCCTGCGGGGGCTTCGGCGGAGGGCTCGCTTCGCTCGTCGGGGACGCGAGCGTCGTCGGGCTCGCGCGGCTCGCGCGGAAACGCCTCTTCGGGGAGCTCGGGAGCCGGCGGCGACGAGACGTCGACTTCGATCTCCGTCGTGAGCGCGGCGCGAACGTTCGCGCGACGAAGCGAAGGGTTGGGGGCCATCAGCGCGGCGACCGGCAGCGCGAGGTGCAGCACGAACGCGGCCGCGAGGAATTTCTCGTCAGCCAGCCACACCTAGTGGCCTCCCCCATGCGTCGGCGCGGGCGGCAATGCCAAGAGCTCCTCGCGCTGCTCACGCAAGTGCCAGGGCAGCTCGGCGTACACGTCCTCGAACAGCGTGTCGCGGTCGGGCAGCGGGTGCGCCTCGGCTTCCTGGATCGCGCGGCCGATCGCGTCGTTCAGCGTGCCCTCGAGCTCGGCATCCCGCGCGTCGTCGAGCGCCCCGGTCGCGACGAGGTGACGGCGCAGGCGCTGGAGCGGGTCACGGGCGACCCACGCGTCGACCTCGTCTTGACTGCGGTAGAGGCTCGGATCGTCGCTCGAGGAGTGCGCCCCGATCCGGTACGTGAGCGTCTCGATGAAGGTCGGCCCTTCGCCGCGGCGCGCGCGCTCGAGGGCGACGCGCACGGCGTGGTATACGGCGAAGACGTCGTTGCCGTCGACGCGCACCGAGGGGACCCCATAGGCCCGCCCCTTCACGGCGTAGGTCGCCGATGCGGTCTGGCGCTCGGGGCGCACGCTGATTGCGAACTGGTTGTTCTGGCAGACGATCACGCACGGAGTCTTGTAAACACCGGCGAAGTTCATGGCGTTGTGAAAGTCGGGCTCGCTGGTCCCGCCGTCGCCGATGAACCCCACGACCGCCACGTCGTCGTCGCGCAGCTTGGCGGCCCACGCCGTCCCCACGGCCTGCGGCAGCTGCGTGCCGATGCAGCTTCCCCAGGAGGCCTGGTTGACCGCGCGCGCGCTCATGTGCGACGGCATCTGCCGCCCCTTCAAGAGATCGCCCGCGTTGCCGAAGACCTGGCACAGGTAGGTCGCGAGCGGGAGCCCGCGCACCAGCATGATCGAGCTCTCGCGCAGGGCCGGAAACACCCAGTCTTGCGGGGCGAGCGCGAGACCGGTCGCGATCGGGGTCGCCTCTTGCCCGGTGCACGCGCCGTAGAAGCCGACGCGCCCCTGCCGCTGCAAGAGCATCATGCGCGCGTCGACGATGCGCAGTTGCTTCAGATGGCGATACGCCTCGAAGGCGAGGCCGGGGGGGATCACGAGCCCTTCGATATCGCGCAGCGAGCCGTCGTCGCGCAGGACCGTCAAGAGGCCGAGATCGGGCTCGACGCCCTCGAGGTCATCGGTCGGGGGGAGCACGACGGACACCGCCTTCATGAGTTCGGTCCATAACTCAACCGTAAGGAGAATGCATGCTCCGCCCCGGTCGCGGCAGGCCGGGAGCACGCTCGCGGCAGGCTCAGGGAGCTTCCCCGGCGAGCGGGTAGCTCGCGACGAGATCGACCGGTAGGTCTCGCGTCATGGCCTGGACGCTCGAGAGGATGTCGCTCACGACCCCGTAGCGCTCGAGCAGGGCGCGCGCTTCGGCTTTGTCGCCGCGTCGCTGGAGCTCGCACAGGTCGCGGGTGAGCCCGACGATCGCACGCTCGAGGGCCGCGAGATCGAGCGCGATCCGCCCGGTGTCGGGCGCGACCTTGACCGCCCCTTCGGCGACGTAACGGTTGATCTGGAGCGCCGCGCCGCGCCCGTGCGCGTCGACGCCGAAGCGCACACTGCGAAAGAGCCCGGCGAAATAAGTGACCAGGATCTCCTCGCGACGCGCCTTGGGGAGCTCGCCGCGCTGCACCATGTAGAGCACGTTGTAGGCGCCCATGACGTCGGCCTTCGCCTCCTCGAGCGGCGCGTGGAGCTCCTCGAGCGCGGCGCCGACGTCGAGACCGCTCGCGGCCTGTGCGGGGCCGAGACTGTGCGACAGCTCGTGGAACAAGACCTCGTCGACGAAGGCCGCCGAGGAAAGCTGCGCGAGGTGCTCGGGCGCGAGGATGCGCTCTCCGATCGGCCGCATGATCTTGGCGAACTTCATGTCGAGCACGTTGCGGAGCAGCACCTTCTTTGCGCCCTTTTCCTTGCGGACGCGCTCGTCGTTCGGGAGGTTGAAGGCGCTCGTCATCACCCCATGACGTGCGTCACCCGACGCGAACACGAGGTCGACCACGCGAATTGGGCTCTCGAGCCCGCGCGGCGGCTTCGCCGCAGCGTCGACGGGGAGGTTCTCCTGCATGGCGGGGAGCAGCGACTTCCAGCGCGCGAGGGCCTTGGAGGCGGTAGGGTCCGCGATCGTGACGAACGACTGGAACGCGGTCTTCTGGCCGCGCAGCTCGTCCTCGTACTGCTCGTACGGCCCGATGGTGACCTCGACCACGGCGTCGAGGTCCATCCAGTCTTTGTCGGAGGCGTAGTAGTCGTCGTCGAGGAAGGCGGCCGCTCGCGAGGTGAGGAAGCGCGCGAGCGAGCGGTTCTTCGTGAGGCGCGCGGCCTCGCGGAGCTTCGCGGCGGCGGGCACGAGCCACTCGGCGTACGCCTTCGAGTAAGGGACTGCGGTGAGCTGGTCGCCCTCGCGGGCGACGACGGTGAAGAGGCCGAGGACGCGCTCGCGCGCTTCAGGGTGTGCGACGAGGTAGCGCTCGAGCTCGTCGGCACCGAGATCTTCAGGGTAGAAGCCCGCCCCCGGCGGACGCGGCCGCTCGATGGCGAACGGCGAGTGGTCGAGCCGGTCCCAAGGGCCTCGCATGATCGCGTAGTAGGCGCGGCGCGCGGCCCCGAGCTCGCTTGTGTCCTCGGCGAGGGCGGCCGCGAGCGCGGGGTTCCCGGCGAAGGCCTGACGGTCGAAGATCGGCTCGAGCAACCGCGACGCATCGAGGATCGCGGCGAGGGCGCGGCGCTCGCTCTCGGGGAGGCGGGACACGTCGGCCGAGAGGGCCACCGGAGCAAAGCGCGCCGTGCGGCTCGCGAGCTCGGCGGCGGTCGGGAGGCTCACGACCGGCGGCGGAGGAGGCGGCGGCAGAGGACGGTGCTCGTAGGGCGGCGCGACGACCATCGCGTGCGGCGGGAGCGGAGCGGGCATCCAGACGGGGCTAGCACAGCCGACGAGGAGGAGCGGGAGGGTCCAGGCGAAGGAGCGCATGGTGCGGGTGCTTAACACCGCGATCGCGCCTTGAGAACGTGGCGACGGAGGATGACGCGGCCAGGGCGACGCGCTAACGTCTTTGCCTCGCGATGCGACGTTTTCTCGCGCCTCTCACGCTCGCGCTCCTCGCGGCCGCGGCCAGCTCGGCACGCGCGCAAGACGAGGGCGACGACGCCTCGGCGCCGACCCTCATCCGCGAGCACGGCACCGCCGCGCCCGCAGACGGGCGAGCCGCGCGCACCTCCGCCCCAGTGAGGAGCTCGAAGGCCACACCGCCGGGCGCGAAGAAGCTCGCGCCCGAGCCGAAGCTCGACGTGGTGGTGCACGAGGGCGAAGAGCTCGTCGAGGTCGAGCGCGCGGCCGTCCGCGCCTACGGGCGAAGCGAGCTGCCCTCCGAGGCTGCGACCTCGCCCGAGCCCGAGATCGCGTTCGAGCGGCGCACCCAGCCCGAGCCGCGTCCGCCGTTGCCCGAGCTCGAACCGTCGGAGCTCGGCCGCTGGCAGCGCCACGGCGAGCTGGGCGTGTCCGGTGCGTGGATCGCGAGGCCGTTTGCGGCGGCGCGAGGCGAGACGCCGATGAGCTACCGACCCGCGATCGGCGTGGGGATCCACGTGCAGTGGGACATCCGGTCCTGGGTGGTGGTCAAGCCGTATTTCGTGTGGGGCGCGCACGACGTCGAGCTCCGCTACGGCGCCCTCGCGACGACGAGCCCGAACTCGATCCGGAGCGACACGGTGTTCCAGCCCGTCCAGGCGACCACCTTCGCGTTTGGCGGCAAGCTCCTGCCGACGCTGAACCTCTCGCCGCGGGCGCGGGCGTGGCTCGTCGCGGGGGTCGGCTACGGACGCGCGAGCTTTCGGGGCGTGACGCTCACCGAGCCGGGCTCGAAGCCGCTCACGGTGCCCGATCGCGAAGGCTCATTCATCGAGTTTCCGTTCGGATTCGGCGGCTCGTTCGAGATCCTGCCGCGGCGCGCGGCGATCGTCTACGAGGCGACCGGCGCGCCGCTGGTGGGGCAGTCCGGCTCCGCGTACGACGTCGCCAAGGTGGTCGACGGCGACGGTCGCCTTCGGGAGCTCGGCGCTTTTGGCGCGTTCGAGGCGTCGTTCGTGCAGACGCTCGGGCTCTCGCTCATCTTGTGATTCGCAGCTCGAGGACGACGCCATGGGCAAGGTCGACGAAGCAGCACTGAAGAAGCGCGCCCGCGCGATGCTCGTGGCGATGACCGAGCGCGAGCACTGGGTCTATGCCCTGCCACGCGAGGCCTTCGCCGCCGTGCGCGGACGCCTCGGGGCCGAAGGGCTCGCCGAGGTCGAGGTCGGCGACGAAGGGCGCGTCGTGCGCTTCGGCGAGGACGACGGCTGCCGCTTCGTGATCCTCGAGAGCGAGCCGCTCGACGCGACGATGGTCGACGCCTCTGGGCCCGACGCGGTCCGCCTCCTCAAGGTGCTGGTCGACGAGCACGGCTTCTTGCCGCAGTCGGTGATCTGGGAGACCGCGCTCGACGTCGGGCAGCCGAAGGAGGCGAGCCTGGCCCTCCGGATGCTCGCGCACATGATGGTCGCGTGGGACGAGGACTTCGTCGACGTGTTCCTCCTTCACCTCGCGAGCCCGGATCCGGTCGCGCGGCATGAATCGGTGATGGCCGTGTCGCTAGCCTCGATGGTCGCGCGCGACGTCGCGCCGGCGCTGAAGCTCCTCGACGAAGCGAAGAGCCGCGAGCGCTACCCGAAGCTTGCCGACACGATCACCGAGGCCGTCCGCGCGCTGCGAGAGGTCGGCGGATACCCGATCGACCTGATAAGCTGACGGTCGCGATGAGCGCGCGCTGGGCCGACCACGATGCCGAGGCAGCCGCCTCGTCGTCGCATGACCCGTTCCTTGGACGCGTGGTCGACGGGCGCTTCCGTATCCTCGACCTCATCGCGCGCGGCGGGATGGGCCGGGTTTATCGAGCCGAGCAGCTCCCGCTCGGGAGGCTGTGCGCGCTGAAGGTGCTGCACCCTCGCTACGACGAGGAGGATGACCCCGAGTTTCAGAAGCGCTTCTTCCTCGAGGCCGCGACGGCGGCACAGCTCACGCACCCAAACACCGTCACAGTTTTCGACTATGGTCGAGACGGCGCGACCTACTTCATCGCGATGGAGTACCTCGAGGGGCGGACCCTCTACCGCATCCTCCGCGACGACGGGCCGCTCGACGAGGCGCGGGTCGCGCGCATCCTGAAGCAAGCGTGTCGCTCGCTCCGAGAGGCGCACCTGCAGGGCGTCATCCACCGCGACATGAAGCCCGGCAACCTGCTCGTGCTCGACGCGGCGGACGAGGCCGACACGCTGAAGGTGCTCGACTTCGGGTTGGTGAAGCGCGTCGACGACAAGCAAGAGGACCTCACCCAGGAGGGCATGTTCATGGGCTCGCCGAAGTACATGGCGACCGAGCAAATCCTGGGCAATCCGGTGTCTCCGCCGACCGACGTGTACGCGGTCGGGGTGGTCGCGTACGAGCTCCTCTGTGGGCTGCCGCCGTTCGACGAGGGGACGAGCGTCAAGACGATGATGGCGCACCTGTACCGACCGGTACCTTCGCTCCGCGCGCGCATGCGAGGGGCGCCGCTCTCGCCGGGGATGGAGGCCTTGGTGATGCGCTGCCTCGAGAAGGAGCCGCACAATCGCTTCGCGTCGATGCACGAGCTCTTGCGCGCGCTCCACGAGCTCGACGAAGAGGTGCTGACCGAGAGCCTGGTCGGAGCGGCGATGCGGCTGCCAGCGAGCCGCGTCGCGGCGCCGCCAGCGCTCGGCGAGCCGCTCGGTGACGGCACGGTCGTGAGCGGCAGCCCGACGCTCGCCATCGCTCAGACGGAGGCGGACACCATGCGGCGCGCGGCCCCGACCGTCGCCGCTGCGGGCGCAAGCGGCGCGGGCAAGCCGGTGACCCTGCCGCGGCTCGTCGTCCGCGCCCTCGTCGCGCTCGTCCTCGTGGGGGCCTCGGCGATCGCCTTCGTGCTGCTCGCCGCGCGCAACACGGAGACGCGCCCCGAGGCGGGCTCGACCGGTCGCAAGGCGAGCGACACCAGTGCCCCCGACGCGCGGCTCGCGCCGTCGGCCAGCGCGAGCCCCACCGACCGCGACGCGTCCTCGGGGAGCCCGGCTGCGACCTTGGAGACCCGCGCCACGTCGACGACCAGCACTGCGGCGAGCGCGACGCGACCGACAGAGGGCCGAGCGCCCCGCGACGCCGGCGCCGCGACGTCGCAGCCAGCGTCCGCGCCGCGCGGGTACAAGGCGTCGCCCTACTGAACCGGTCACGCGGCAGATCGGCTATCTTCACGCGGTGTTCCGCTTGCGAGGCCTCCGCGCCCTCGGCGTGCTCGGCGCGCTCGCCTGCCTGATGGCGAGCGAGTCCGCGCGGGCCGACGAGCGCTCGGAGGCTCGGCGGCACTTCGACGCCGGCATGGCGCTCATTCGGGCGGGTCGTTACCTGCCCGGCATCGCGGAGCTCGAGCGCGCCAATACGATCCTGCCGCACCCGTCGGTGCGCTACAACATTGCGAGGGCTTACGCAGACGCGGGCCTCTTCGAGGAGGCGGTCGCGGCGTTTCGCGCGTACCTCGCCCGCGAGCCCGAGGATCGCGCGAGCGTCGGCCGCGAGCTCGCAGAGCTCGAGAAGCAAGTCGAGACGACGCGCCGCGGCGACCGCGGAGACGGCAGGACGCTCGACGGGTCCTGCCCTTCTCCGAGCGACGCTGCGCCGAGCGACGCTGCGCCGCGCGACGCGCGCCCGACCGACGGCGCACCGAGCGAGGGTCGCGCGAGCCCTGCCGAGCCCGTGAAACGGCCCCCGCGCAAGACGCGCGAAGACGAGCGCCGCGACGACGCATACCGCGAAGAGGTCGTGACCGCGTCTCGCCGCGCGCAGAGCCCGCTCGACGCGCCGAACTCGATCACGGTGATCACGCGTCAGGACATTCAGCTGAGCGGGCTGACGAGGATCCCCGAGCTCCTGCGTCGGGTCGCGGGCATGGACGTGATGCAAATCACGGGCGGCGACGCGAACGTGTCGGTGCGCGGCGAGAACGGGCGGCTCTCGAACAAGCTGCTCGTGCTGATCGACGGCAACATCGTGAAGAGCGATCTGCTCGGCGCGACCTTCTGGGAGAGCCTGATGATCGGCGTCGATCAGATCGAGCGCATCGAGGTCGTGCGCGGCCCCGGCTCCTCGATCTACGGCGCCGACGCATTCAGCGGCGTCGTCAACATCCTCACGATCGCGCCCGGCGAGGGAAAAAGCGGCGGGCGCGCAGGCTTTGGGGAAGACGGTCAGGTGTACGGCTCGGCGTGGGCGAGCATGCGAAAGGGCGACTTCGCCTTCCACGCCTCGACGGGCTACACGCGCTACTCGCGCTGGACGCGCGAGGTCGTCGCGGGTCGCAGCGACGTGACGCAGGCCGACGCCGATCCGAACCTCGGCGCCGAGAACCTTCGCTTCGCGCTCCGAAGCTCGCTCCGGCTCGGGAAAGAGCGGTCGCTCGAGGTAGGCGGCGGGTTCGCGCGCGCGACGCTCGACATCTACGGCATCGGGCCCTTCAATGACTACGCGGTCCGCACGGACTTCGGCGACGCAACGGTCGCGTTCCGCTCGCCCCACCTCGTCGCGAAGGCGCGCTACAGCTACCTTGGGGCGCTCGCGCAGGCGAACCACGCGTACCTGGGACACTCACGCTACGAGGCCCTGCCTCGTCAGCAGGGCCTCGATGTGAACGTCGACCTGATGCGCACGTTTCGCGCGCCTTCGTGGCTGACCCAGAGCGTGGTAGGCGGCGTCGGCTATCGGCTGAAGAAGGTCGACTGGAGCTACCTCACCGACGTGGTCCCGCTCGAGCACCACGTCGGAGTGTTCGCGCAGGACGCGCTGCGCTTCGGCGAGCGCCTCGGGCTCACGCTATCGGGTCGGCTCGACTGGGTTCCAGCCCTCCGCACGGTGGTGCCATCGGCGCGCGCCACGTTCCTCGCGGCCCCGGACAGCGCGCGTCGGCAAGCGCTGAAAGCCTCGTTCGCGACCGCCTTTCGCAGCCCGACGATGCTCGAGGCCTACCTCGATCTCCCCGTGCAGCTGCAGCTCTCGGGGCTCGAGGTGCAGTCGTCGAGCGCCCGCGACGACGACCCCTCGTTCCGGCTCGGACCCGAGAAAATCCTCGCCGTCGAGCTCCAATATCAGAACCAGGCGAGCGACGACGTACAGCTCGAGGTCGCCGGGTACTACCACCGCATTCAAGATCGTATCCAGCTCGCCCAGCCGCGACGAAGCACGCTGAGCGAGCTCTCGGGTGGCGTCGGCGGCTACAACGCTGAGACCGGTCGCTACCGCGTCGCCTCGGGCGGCTGGGAGAATTCGTGCGGCGTCGATCATGTCGTCGGCGGCGAGGCCGGCGGGCGCTACCTCGGGGTGGAGGGGCTCGATCTGTTCGCGAACTACGCGGTCAACGTCTCGTTCCGCGAGCGCTCGAGCAGTTGCGCCGATCCCGGAGATCAACGGACGAGCCAGCACAAGGTCAACGCGGGCGCGCAGGTCCGCACGAGGTTCGGGCTGAACGGGGAGGTCACCTTCCACTACCAGACGAGCCAGCTCTGGTCGGAGCGCATCGCGACGGCGACGGGGCTCACGAGCCAGAGCTTCCCGCTGCCCGCGTACCACCTCCTCAACGCCCGCGTCGGCTACGCGCTGCCCCCCTCGCGGCGCGCGGAGTTCAGCGCGGTGATCTGGAATGCGCTCGCGGACGTGTTCGAGCCCGCGCCGCAGATGCATCCCTTTGGAAACCGCGTGGGCCGCCGCGTGATGGGGTTCTTCTCCTACCAGCTATGACGACGTCGAAGCTCGCTCCCCTCGTCCTCTCGTCGCTCGCTGCGCTGTCGGTGGGCTGCTCCGACGTCGACACCTTCGTTCCGCTCGACGCGCTCGGCGGACCGCGCGGCGCGCTCGAGGGCGCGATCGTCTACGAGGGCCCTCGTCCCTGCACGCGCGATGGCCGGGTCGTCGGGGCGGCGATCGTGCTCGCGTTCGAGCGCGGAGCCCTCCCGCCTCCCGACGGGCTCGGCACCGAGCCAGCCGGCCTCGCGGTCGTGCCGGGCGCGACGCTGTTCGCGGGAGTCGCGGTCGAGCACGCGGCCGATGGGGCGGCCCTATGCCCGGGCGCGAGCGAGCCGAACGTGTCCGCGAGCGCGACGTTCGCGGTGGCCCCGCTCGACGCCGGCGTATACGAGCTTCGCGCGTTCTACGATCGGGACGGCGACTTCAACCCCGCGTTCTCGATCTTCAACCTGCCGACGCGCGGAGACGTCGCAGGCGGTGCCCTCGAGAACCTCGGCGAGGCCCTCGCGGGGGCGCGGCCTCGCTTTCGAGGGATCGCGCTCGGCACGGTGGACGCGTCGGGGAGACGCGCGCTCCCGTCGACCGGCCAGCGTGTGAGCGGCATCGCGATCGCGCTCGGGCGCGTGTTGCCCCTCGAGAGGCCGATGTTTCACGTCGGCGCAGCGCTCGCGGCGGGGGGCGCGGCGCT
>Ga0194129_10002050_pt1 | contig 31165 bp, 25 predicted proteins | sample TA2KigCa35mmetaG_FD_150862 | JGI IMG/M metagenome (GOLD analysis project Ga0194129, IMG submission 150862) | Freshwater microbial communities from Lake Tanganyika, Tanzania - TA2015038 Kigoma Deep Cast 35m | ecosystem: Environmental > Aquatic > Freshwater > Lake | place: Tanzania: Lake...
GATTGGGTCCAGTTCCAGTTAAACATCTAAGACGAAAATAACTATAGGATGTATAAGTTGAATCATTTATCAATACAGTAAGTACTGATGGAGGTGCGCCTATTGAAGACATTTGTCCTGTAGAATATGCCAGACTTGTCCATGTAATGTCATCATTACTACCTTCAAAATAAAATGACGTAATAAATTCAGTTCCACCTAGACGTTTTGATATTTCAATTTTCCATATAACAAATTGCGTAGGACATTGAACCTTCCAAATACACGGAAATGGAGTACCAAGCATAGCCCAGTCTGTTGATAAAATATTATCACATGCTTTCCATGCAGCATATGAAGAATTAAATTCAGAAGTCGCGCTAATAGTAAAGCTACTTGTTGTAGCAGCTGTCATAACTGGAATAACGCCAGTATTTGATGGTGTTAATGCTGTGGCGTATCCAGCTATACCACTTGGACCGGTGGGACCTACTACTCCTGCGATTCCACCTGGACCGGTTGGACCAGTAGTACCTATCGGACCAGTTAGACCAGTTGGACCGCCTATACTGAGTGAAGTTATGGATAAATTTGAATAAGTTGCTGAATTTTGATAGTAAATACGCCCACCAACAGTTCCTGTATGAGAATTATAGGCATATAACTGAACTTGTAAATATGGGTTTGTATAAGTTGAAATATTTGTATATGGTACACTGAGAAAGGATGAATATTCAGATATACTAGTTGATGTAACAGACACTGAATTTGAAAATCCACCAATTTGAACAACATTTGCAGGTAATGATACCGGAGGAACAATGGATGAATTTGTTCTATCAAGAATGACACTTCCAGCATCAGTATATACAGCTTTACCTGCATTAATACCATCAGTTTGGGGTGTTAATGTATATAGCGCATTACTAGTGTAACTTGATAAACGACCCGTGTATGTTGTCACAGGATAATTTGATGTAGCCGTGAATGTAAATGTTCCAATCGAACCTTGTCCCGCAAAAGCGGGGACGCTAAAAGATTGGCCATTTGATGCTCTATTTGCATTCAACCAATATCCTGCAAAATAACTAAACTGTTGGGCAATTTCATTCGCGGGTGCAACGTTAACATTATTAAATTGACTGTCCGGCGTCCATCCTTGTATATTTGCAGTTGTGTTTGCAGTTAATAATGGTATATAATCACGCCAATTACTTCCACCGGTTCTTACATAAAAGGCATTTGGAACCGCACTAATCGTATGAACAATATAAAATGCACTATATAATTTAATATGTGGAATATCGCTGGCATTATTTGCCATTGAAAATACATTGAGGTCCCATAAGCCGGATGTTAAAAATAGTTCATTTGTAAATGATGATATTAAGCCTGCATTTACACTTGCGACGACAGTTGAACCCGCAGTTAGGTTCACCGTATAAAAATTTTGAGAGGCACTATTTGTTTTTAGTGAAAGTTCATTTATTGTAGAACCTACATTATTTTGCCGATTTAAATACAGTACAAGATTACCTCCTCCAGAACCTGCTGGACCAGTAGTACCGGTAGAACCAGTCGGGCCAGTAGAACCTGCTACTCCTGCGACGCCAACTGGACCGGTAGAACCAGTCGGGCCAGTAGAACCTGCTACTCCTGCGACGCCAACTGGACCGGTAGAACCAGTCGGGCCAGTTGAACCTACTACTCCTGCGACGCCAACTGGACCGGTAGAACCAGTTGGGCCAGTAGAACCTGCTACTCCTGCGACGCCAACTGGAACTGTAGAACCAGTCGGCCCAGTCCCACCACTACCAAAACCTAATGAAACAATATCTCCTAACCCAGAACCATATACCTTATACACATTCAAATCTACTGGTATCAATGATATTACACCATCACCATTTCCAACTGTCAAGCGATAGGGTATATTTCCTATCTTAAGATAATTCAATGTCGAATTTGCATTATCAACGTCTTGAACTACCGTTCCATTGCTACGTATTGTTCTTACAGTACTTCCAGATGTTGATATCGTAATATTCTGGTTTGTTGCAACAAAAATACATACCAGTTGATTAATAATCGGTGTAATGGATGTCGTATATCCTTCCCCTTGACTGTTAGGTATTTTCACTGTAACGGTTTGTATTGCGGTAGTCATTTCGACTGAAACAGCTGGTTGTATAATCCGAAACTCACGTAGAGTAAGTGACGTCAAATTATTGATTGCTGATATTGTTTGATTTGCAGAACGTAACAATAGGTAACCCTTTTGTAAGCTACTAAATATAAGGGTACTAATAGTTGCATTAGTTATAAGCGTATTTTTGAATATAGCATTAGTTATATTTGTATTCGTAAAATTGGCACTTGTGGCGTTTGCATTCGTAAAATTAGCATTCGTTGCATTGGCACCCGTAAAATTTGCTCCAATTAAACTAGCACCTATAAAACTCTGTCCACTTATATCTGCATTTAGATAATTAGCCATTTACTTTCTTATATGTAAAATGACAATATAATTTTACATATATTTTTTACACAATTTTTATAAATTATTGTCAATACGTGCTAGGGTGGTTTATTCCATGAAAAAAATTGAAATGTTTTTCATGGTTATTGCCAGACTACAGTCATCAAGCACATTACCAATCGATACAACGACGGCATGTTTTCATTTCTGCATAACGGCGACAATACCAATATTATCAGGGCGATTACAAATTTTCCAGGACTATCCACATCAGATGGGGACAAAATCAAATACTCTGCTTTGAATTACGCAACCTCTATGCGTGACAACCTTCACAACGGAAATCCAATTTTCACCAACATACGCCAGTTAGAAGCAGACATTGAGCGTCGTGACATCAACAGTATAACTTCTGGTCGTCTTCCATCAGTTGCTGCCAACATTGCAAATTCTTCCCGTGGTATGTCGGTTTTTACCGACAATGACATTCACCGCGACAATGCAGCACTTGCACTTATTATGGCTAAAGAGCTGGCGTTCTTGAACAGAACCAGCCAAATGATTTCACTTATCGCACGCAAGTACCAAGAAGAAGAAGAAGATGCTGAATTGGGCCGGTCGCAGCAATGCGACCATTATGACGACGACGATGTCGAAGAGAGTGAAGGCGAAGAAGACCTCGAAATGTGTGAAAGCGATGATGTACAAAGCGCATCCCCCCTGTTACAACGCTCTCAGTCACACGCTGCTCCGGGATATAATCACCGTGAACGAGGACCTCAAAATCAGCTCGTTGCGACAATTCTTGTTGCAAGCGGTCAACTACAAACCAGGTTTTCCAATTTGTGCAACCTCACAGGAACTTCAATTATACTTGTGAATGGAATGACTACGATGGACCAGCCTCGCAGTGAAGCCAACCGAGTGAAACAACTTCAGGCTGAACGTCTCGTGATTTCAGACATCTTCTTGTACTTTGATAAATTTGACGCAGAACATCGCGACCCGGTTGTATGGTCGTTCCTGGAATTGCGTGACATCTCTGTTTCAGCATGGAGAATATTATCGATGCTTGCATTCACAAATTTGTTTCGATTGACCGCTGGCACCGAATTCAGTATCTACCAGCCTAACGATGCGATTTTCACCCAGGGGTGTGATTACAAATTACCGCGACAAGAAGCGGCGACGATGAATTTCGAAGCGGCGGCGAATGCAGATGAGGAGGAGGTTGCGAATGCAGAGGAGACGAAGGCAATATAGAGGACGACACTATGGAAACTGTTGTTACTGGCTTGAGACATGACATTCATACATGGTTCAAAATATTATAGGTAAGTATTGTGTGTAATACTAATACTTTTTTCTTGTATATCTTAAATTTCGTTTTCTTCTTCGTTTCGTGCTATTACAACATTTTCGTTTTCTTCCACCTTGATTAAACGGCGACTTTATTTTTAACTTTGTTGTTTTTGACTTTGTTATTTTTGACGGATCATCACGCGCTATTTTAGTTTGGACAAAATCCATCATCCGGTCTTGTTCTCCGGCTACTCTTTTTTTTAATATAGATGGCCTAACAAAAGGGGTCGTAGTTGCAAATTGTGGGTGTGTATAAAAATTAGGTCGAAAATAAAGAAACATACGCCAATCAATTCTGAAGTTTGAAAATGACATCGCATCTAAAATTCGGTGAAATTCAACACTTTCAATGACCCTTTTCATTATCTCACCTTCGCCTCGGCCTGATATTTTTATTGCCATTGCTCCTTGCGTGACTCCATTTTCACCTTTATCATCAATAATAACAGTATTTATTCCCGACTCTCCGAATATCAATTTTGGAACACCAAACATCTTTTTACAATCTTTACAATCATCGTTCATTCGTTTAGACCAATACATTTTAGGTCCGTTTAATGTTGTAGAATGGACCAACGGAAATTTAAATTCATGATATTCACTATCCTTTTCTATATTCTCTCTCTTTTTTTCATCACTTATTACCCAATCTTTATCTGACCCATACTGTCCACGACTAAATATAACATAATCTTCTTCTTCTTTTTTCTCGCTTAATAATGGTTCTATCAATTCAAAGCTATGGTTCGGTAGAAACCGCCAACGAGATAAATCCATTAAAGGATGTTCTTCTCCCGTTTGGTCTTTTACGATGGTAAAATCTTTACTCGGAATTGGTTGTCTCTTCTGTATAACATAATAATCGTACCTTGTTTGAACCCCGAAATCTCTAAAACCGTCAGGCTTACTATGTATTTCTAGGTATAACATATGATTATCATGAACCATTTTATCAAACAATGTTCTTGCACGGTCGGATGGAGGTTTTCTCCATAACGCGGGATGTACGAATAGGAGATATCCACCAGGAGATAGAATATCTAATGATTTATTTACGAAGTGAGGCCATAAGTTGCTGCCTCCGCCTTTTCTACCGTCGTGTGTCTGGTCAGCATTAAATGGTGGGTTGCCTACAATTACATCAAATTCACTTGTTTCGTCTGGGAAAATAATTGGTTCTAAAAAACTATCACAGAATAGATTCGCAGCGGTACCAAATATCTGTCGGATTATTTTGCAGCTATCCTTGTTGTATTCGACCATATAAAGCATTCGCTTTATTATATGTTTACTGCGTACGGATGGGTCTGTGAATTCTGGGTGTTCCGCAAGACCCTCCATCAAACCCTCATAAACCATAATCGGAAAGTTCGCGAAGCCTGTAGCAGGGTCCAGCCATTTTTTCGTTGGGTCGCCCCATAGTTCCTTCGGTAATTTGTCAAGCATATCTTTAATTAACTTGTTCGGTGTGAATACTTCGCCAAATTTATCTTTTTCTTCTTTGCGGACGACAGGTCTAACTTTTGATTTTTCAGAGTTGGGTTCTTCTTCTTCTAATTGTGAAATGGGCCGGGTAAGTTGTTTGGACCTTATGTATTCTTTAATTTTTTCTCGGTTGGCGTGAAGTTCGCCAAATTCGAAGAGAGGTTCTCCAACATTATATTCTTCATAATCTGCTGATGAACCTTTATCCATAATACGTTATAATAAATATATAATAAATATATATAATGTAATAGCATCTGTGTATAAATAATAAAAAGATACATTTTTTATTATTCAACTCATCCTATTTTATTAGTTCATATATGCTAATACTCCCTGAACTGGTCGCGGATGTGTTCGAATACAGCAATTGCATCTCTCGCGCATGTCGTGATATATTCAGCCACAATCCCTTCATCTACACCCAATGTATCTGCAAACCCTACACGTATCATACTATCGGGGTTGTGTGGGTGTATCTTTCGAAATGCGCAGTAAGTAACTGTCTGGTCATCTGCGTAGTGTTTGTCGTGTAGAAAGAATTCGAGAACTTTTCCTAGTGTATAGTCCTCACCTTTCAATTCAATGTCGTAACCATTCTGTATCGTACTTACTGTAGGAATGATATGATTCTCCCCGCTTTCAATATCACGAATGAAGTTTGTGCATTTGTTTATCATAATCTGCGCCGCCTTACTCACGATATCCGCATTCGAGAATACTCCCACCGTCTCAACAACGAAATCGAAGCTGTCCTCTTTTGTCTGGCGTTGAGCATCCAGCAGTGCCCAATTCTTTCTCTGTGCTTTCATCTCTTCACTGCCGATAGCCGCCACACCTTCCTTCACAAGTTCTGCCTCTTTCATACGCCATGCTTCATCGACTTTCGACGGGTCCATCGTCATTTGATATGCGCATGTACTTACTACATTAAATGCGCCGTCCTCCTTTGCAGTACCTACGTCAATTTCGCATGTAAGTGTTAGCTGCTCACCTTCGCCATATTCAGTCATTTTCGGAAGAAGACGCATAAATTCGATGTAATCTCCCGTAATCGGGTTCGGTGGGAAAATTTCATGGACTTTGACATCAGTTAAATACTTGCCGTTTGTCTTGTTCTTCAATTTAAAGTCTTTTGTCGTAACATAGCAAATTTCACCACCATCGGCAACAACATTCACCTCCAGTACATATTCCTGGTAAGGAAAATCAGACTCACTGATATGAATGGGAATACAACTAAGGCGCTGCTTTACAATTTCATTATGAATACGCGAAGTATTCACGATAATATTTGCCTTGCACTCAGCGTACGGGAATGTTCGAAATACGAATGTGGGAATATCAGATAGAATAACACGTCGAAGTGCATTCGCTAAACTTACATTGACACGATCAATTGTGAATTTGAGTTGGCCATTTTCGTCACTTTTAGACGCGATGCGTGGTATGTATTTAGAAACAGCCGAAAGGGAATGGAAAGGGGCTGAACGAGGTGGTGGTGTTAAAATTGCTGCAGTGGCGCCTCGATTGAATGATGGTGATGCTGACGACATATTCTTTCGTTGAATAACAATAATGGAACGGTTTATATTATATTGTTATAAACTATTGTATTCTAATCAATTTTATTTCATTGAATGGAATTACCCGCGTTAAAAAATACATAAAAACTTATGTATTCTTTAGTAATAAGGAATGTCGTGTATTATCTATTATAGTAATCATTGTGATAAATCCAAAGCAGTTCTCACTGCGTTGTCTAAATCGCGCATACAAGATGATATTCATTTTCTTTGCATCGATAAACGCGTCAGGGCGGCGAATGGTTCGGGTGCATGGCATATTGTTACCGAAACCGGTGAAAAGGTACTTTTACCGCCTCAAGTCAATCGTGTCCCAGCATTGTTACTGTTAAATAAGGGACATATGGTGCTTTACGGTGAGCAAATTCTGCAGCATTTTCAACCGAAGAATGTTGCTCTGAATAATGAAGCCACAAACTTTAATGGTGAACCTAATGCGTTTTCATTAGGACGTGAAAGTATGGGAGGTTTTGGCGTTGCATCTGACAACTACAGTTTCTTGGACCAGAGCCCTGACGAACTTTCTGCAAAAGGAAATGGCGGAATGCGACAGCTGTATAACTATGCCACGATTGACATCGTGGATAAAATTGAAACGCCACCTGACAATTATTCTCCAGACAAAGTAGGAAGTGTTTCATTAGAGCAGTTGCAACAAAAGCGTAATTTAGATATACAACAATCTCAGCAATCAAATGCTAGCAATCATATTGTTACTCGGGGCGGCGGCAGTGGGGGCGACTATGTCGGGAATAATTTCAGCGGTGCGGGAACGGAAAACATGGCTATGCGAGGACTAAATAGTAGTATGACGAGCTTTAGTGGTAACAATGGTTCAAACGGAAATGGTATGGCAAGCGGTTCGCAGCGAGGTCAAACTATGCCTCAACCTCAACAATATGCTCCAGTTGGAACACCTCCTCAGTTTGCAGCACAAGCGGTATATCGTGCTCCGCCTCAACAGCCAGAATATTCGCGTTTGAATAGTAGTAATAATAATTTGCGCGGTTCGATGGATATGCGTGCTCAGCCGCGCGGCGGAGGTAGTTGGATTTAAACCTATATTGTTATATCTATATAATCGATTATGACACACATATAAATAATGGATTATGCAGTGGATATTTTGAATAGAACTGTAGAAACAAATTTTGGACCACAATTTATATATGATGACCGTCGTTTTTTTTCAAAAATATATGTGTTATTAAAATCAATTGGACTTGTTGTTTATACGACGACACTCACGATGTGCACTGTACCTGAACTGTATATATTGATGATTGGAACAATGTTTTTATCTATCGTAAACAGTACGCGTTATGAGTATGCACATTATCGAAGATACGGTACTATCTTTTCATCAATTGACGAGTATAACCAATGGAAGCAGCAACAGTGGCCTAAATCCAGATTGATATTTTCAATCGTTGAACTAGCAATAAAAATAGGGTACTTTATAAAGACATTTCCACCACAGTTTGATTTTATCACGATATGTGATGTAGGAAAAAGTGTTTTAAATATTCATATGTTACTACTTTTTTCGATATATATTATTATTATTGTTTCTAGTGTATGTATTGTTTCGTCTTTCTATATTTGTAATCAATATCGTGATGTACTACCGTCAAATAATTCCACGGCTGCAGGCGCATCCGGTATTATACAAAGTGAAATTGTCTCTTTACTGTTACTTGCACAACTACCAGTCATAATGAATGTTTCTCCAAATGATGAATGCTGTATTTGTATGGATGTAGAGAATATTCAAGCATGGTCAATATTGCCATGTGGTCATAAATTCCACGCGTTATGTATTTCAAGATGGTTGCTTCAACAGCATACTTGCCCTGTATGTCGGATGAATATAGCTATTATTGTGTAAAATTGAAATGGTTTTTATACAAGAATGCATTTCAAGTGTTATCAATCAACGTTCATATTCTCAATGTCATCATCTACTACTTCCGCCGTCAGCGCCGCCCTGACTAAGAATAAATACCGGACGCATTTTATCCGTTCTTGGTATGACTACCAGAAAATTACCCCATCACATCTTCATTCCATCGAACATTACAATTCGAGTTGTGAGGAATATGCCAAACTATACGACGAAGACATCATGGTACTCCGTGAGCATGTCACCAAAATCACAGGGTGGTACTATTGCACAGGCTGGTCCGCCCAGAATTGCGCCGATACTGATGGCTACGTCGATGTTCGAACCGGAAAAAAATACACGCTAGAAGGAGATACCTCGTTCTTCAAGGATATCACCAAACAATAAATTAAGAGAGATGGGGTACTATGTATTATGAATACTTATTACCTAATGATTATATATTATGGATACACTTTATGAACTTTATGTGAAATATGACAAAATTATCAAATATTCAGTATATGCATTCACGGGGTGGTTTTTATCGTGGGTGCTTTTTTTTATTATGTTACCTTTCATGGTTCGCTATTACGGAAAAATCAAAGGCGCATCTCTTAATTATGGTTTCAGTTGGTTTTCAATGATTGCGATTATCATTGGTTTAGAGTTCGGATTCTCACCATGAAACATGAATACTTTACATTCCAACAAATCGTAAAAAATGGGAAATGCATACATAATAACAAAAAACAAAGGATTTGGAACAAGGTGAGAGGAAAGATGGCATTGAAGTCGGCACAACTCAACGTGAAATGGGATTTCTTCAATAATTATAAACGAATGAGGGGTCGCCAGTTATTTCACGCAAAACATGGTTAATCTGTGCTCGTTGAATGGCATCAGCTTCGTAGTAGTTCCAATATGTATCTTGGAGTGTCAAGTCTGGATGGGGTTTATTACCTCTAGAAACCACGTTTGTAAAATGTGTCATGGTGCATTGGTAGGTATGAACTGGGTACTCATTTTTGACAAACATACCTTTGCTGTTGAGGTGTGCGTATATTTGACGTTTCTCTCGAATAAGGTATATTTTCCCAGGCTGAAGGTCGGTAGGACTAACAACTTGCAGAGGTCGCATGTTTTTCGATGCTTATTACATGATGTCATTTCATTTCGTTCAATTTTATGAAATGAAGTTGAATTCTCTCGAATTAACGATGATAACTTTCTGCAACGAAACAGGTGTTACAGGGTTCTATGGTCGAAAATACCAACCCCGGCGCTATCAGCACCAAAATCTCTCGGTATATTACAGTTTGAAATTACCGAAGGTATAGAATGAACTGCAATATTGCGAACGATTGGGTGCTGAATTTTCCAGGCTTGAAAGTTTATAAAATGTAAGCGTCGAGAGAATTCATTTACTGAATAAAAATCCCCATTCATATAGAATTGTTTTCATTGGAATTCTCTCAACACAGCCAAAAATATTCCGTTCAAAAATACTCGTTTCAAACCATTCATTTCAAATTCACATTGGTTCGTGTTTCAATGATTAACCCGCCGAAAATAATTCGTTTAAAATCGACTGTTTGAGAGAAAATACCCAATTTTGACCCCCCCAAAATGGACATTTTTTGTCCGCCAAAAATGTCCATTTTGGCCTTTGCGCGCCGCCAATTTTAAAAATGAAATGCAAAACATCAAAAAATGGGATTGTGACCATTATGCTCTTATTTTGGTTTTTTCATGCAAAAAAACTGTGACTGACTTTTTTGGGGTCGCCGCCGGAGGTCAATTCCGGGGGGTCAAAAATGGACATTTTTGTATAACGGATATTTTAGGATACAAAAAGATACAAAAAAAATATCCAAGATACATTTATACAAAATGCCACCTAATTTCTATTGTGAAAAGTGTGACTTTAAATGCTTTAAACAAAGTATATACAATACACATTTAGATACGGCCAAGCACAAAAAACACGGATATATCCTTCAATATCCTGAGAAAAAAGATACAATTGTATCTATCCAACCTTGGAAAATATCCGAAAGAGGAGAACACAAATGTCCTTACTGTTTTAAGTCATACAAATATCATTCAGGATTATGGCGACATAAGTCTTTATGCAATCAAAATAAATGTGATACTGAAAATCTCAATCAGATATGCAGTGATAATCAAACGAGTGTAGAAAAAATACCCCAGACTGACAATGTTATTATACGTAAAAAAACAACAAGCAATGAGGAACAAACCAAGAAAAAAATTAAACATCTTACTGATGAAAATCGCGAAATTAAAATGAAAATGACGATGATGTTGCAAATGATGACTACAAATACACAATTTCAATCACATATGTTGGAGATAATGAAGGCATCACAAACACAAATTACAAATCATAATCAGACACAGTCGCACTCTCCAAACCCGTCAGGTTTCACACATGGGGTTGCATTAAACGGCGATCACGCAACATTCAATAGCACAAATACAAACAGTAATAACAATAATAGTACTTTCAATATGAATTTTTTTCTTAATGAAAAATGCAAGGATGCGATGAATATGAAGGATTTCGTGAATTCAATTCAACTCAACCTTACTGACCTCGAAAATGTTGGACGGTTAGGTTATGTAGAAGGAATGTCTAATATATTTATCGACAATCTCCAAAAAACTGACGTATATAAACGACCTGTACATTGCAGTGATGTTAAGCGCGATACATTATACGTCAAAGACAATAACCAATGGGAACGCGATGGTCCCGATCATGCAAAAATGACAAATGCGATACTTGCAGTTGAACAGAAAAACGTTGCACTTATAAATGAATGGGCCAAAGCGAACCCACGATGTTTAAACAGTACAACACGAGAGAATGAAACATATTTCAAGCTATCTAAAGCCGTCACGGATGGAGAGAAGAATGGCAATATAGATAAAGTCATACGGAAAGTAGCAAAGAATGTTGGAATAGAAAAAGATATTGTCACTTTGATGATAGATGATATCAATGAATAATACAAACACAACACATGATATAAACGTTAAACATGATATACTTATAACTGCGTATCATGTTTAACTTAACATTGAATATTGGCTGTATTTTTCCCATCATTACTTTCTGGCAAAGAATTTATTTCGAAATATCAAAATATATACCCGAACAAGCAATCGCAAATAATATTGTTAGTTCAATCCATTGTGTATCGTATATACTTCATTATAATTATGATTACAATATTGATTATTCTATACACCTAAGTATTGGATATTATATTTATGATACATTATACATATTATCACGTTTTATACGTGATTATAAACAGCAAAGTAAAGAATATATTAATTTTATCTATATTATTCATCATTTGTCAGCACTATATATCTTATATGAAATATTAACAGGTGATAATAAAGAATTTCTATTGAAAGGCTACAATTTAACAGAAATATCAAACATTATGTTATACATTTCCTTTCACATAAACAATGTATATGCGCATCATGTATATTTGAATATATTAACTGACTTTATACATCTCTTGTGGTTTTCGTATATAAGAATTTTTATTTTATCGGATTTTGTGTATAATTCATTATATTTGTTCCAATTTACTACATGTACCAAAGTTATAGTGTTAATTTTACATAGTATTGGATTAGGTGAATGCTGTTTATTAGTAAAACAAAATATGACAAACTTGCATACACTGATAAAATCAAAAGATGACTAATTTGATAACCGCGATGCAACTTGTTCAATGAAATATTCCTCAGCCGGATGAAGCAATGCACCTATACCAGACTTAGAATTAATCTCTCGAACTGTGCGATATACTATTGTTTCAAGGTTATTATCATGACAGTTATTCTCCGTATCAAACTGTAATTCGCGGGTGATATAAACGTCAATATCGTTTCTCGTTGGATTGTTGTTTCCCGGAATAAGTTGCACCATTTTACTATTCTAATATTATGTAAATAGATATAGCATTTTGTATATATCATTTTCATCACATAAAAGAAAACATTTTATTATATTGAATTGTATATTATAATATAATAAAAACCTCGATGAACTTGAACCAAAATTATATTTTATTGATAATGCTTATATCATATTGCATTCCTATTGTGTTTGTATATCACAGATACAATACATATGGCGCACAAAGTATTTCAAGTATTATTACTTGTCAAGACCCGTTATTTACGGTGAATGGTTTCGAGAATACATTCGCTTCAAATCTCTTTCAAACGAGACACTTTATTGCTGGGTGCATGCTTATTATGGCGGCATTTACTGTATTATATGAATATCAGCGATGCAAAATGTATATGAATTCCCAATCGTGGTCATTATTTGCGATTATTATTCTTTTACTAGGTATATTTGGTGTTATTTACATTCCTGAAACGAAATCACTTCATTATGTCTTTGGTGCTGCTGCGTTTTTCGCGATAATTAGTTTTATGGTTGGTCATACATATCACCATTATGGCCAGGGTGGTCATACAATTGGCACCAATCTTCGTATTATTCTTTATATTCAAATACTGTTTATAGTGATAACTGCATTGTTTATTCTACAAGATATTTCTATTTTTGTGGTGGAGGCACTTTTCCTGGCTAATTTTGCTGCATTTTACTTATATATCCATTTTCATAATTTTTCCAATTCGATATCGCATTCAAGTCGTTGATGATGTAAGTTTGTGCGATAATCGTGAATATACTGGTACATTAATATTCCACCGGATAATGCTAAAAATACGAGTGAAACACCGATAACTGCATCAAAAGGCTCATTAAAACAGACAAACGAATATGTTAGCTGGATAATACGGCGAATAATATCAAGCCCGCCAAGCAGTATATTCGCCGGAATTACGCTATTCTTACTATTCAGAATGTAAATTTTATTGAACATATAAAGCTGTAATCCAAATGCGATGAAAAAATACATGGTTGTTGTTCCAGCTGTAATTGGTGGGGTATGTTTTATAGTATAAAATATCGCCCATGGCGCGACAATAATAAAGTATGAACACTGAAACATGATTTGGAAATCGATATTTGGCATAATATCGCCGTATAGTGACATTGAGTATTCGATTAGGTTATTATACGTTGAATTCAAAAAACACGAGACGAGAATGATTACAGTATTTTGAATAACATTTCCACCGTGGTTATCCGAACTTTCGGAATACTGAAGTATGTATTGTCCCACCGCAAATGAATGGGATATAACAAGTGCTGCACAACTTGCATAATAAAGTCTCGTTACCGGTTTTTTTAATAAGAATTTAAACCACATAATATTGAAGATAATAAACCCAGACCGTAGTATTGTATAATAACTCAATGTTACTGTGTTTAGCGCGTAAAAAACGAATACAGTTTCAATAGTATAAAGGAAGCTGGTGATAATTGGATATTTTAATACATGCCGGCGTTCAGGTTCAAAATATATCTTTATTCGGCTCCATGAGAATTTGCGTATAAAAAATATCCCGTAAAATGGAGTAAATACTATACTAAGAAGGACATTGAACCATTCATTTTTGTAGTCGTATTTATTCGTAATGTACTTCATGCAGATTAGGTATTCGGTTAATGTTCCAACAAATAATATAGAATTTAGAATGAGAACCCAAGTCATAAACCCAATAATGGTTGTTATATTACATAATATTTGTAAATACGTCTATATCGGTTCTTTATGCTGATACTTGATTATTATATTTCTATAAAAAAGACATAAACCCAAGATTATATACATTATAGTAGTATGTCAAACGTGAAAAATAGATATAGCACACCAGAACCTGAAGCGCCAGATTGCCAGGATTGGACTACTATCACAATGAGTAAGAACCGACCCCAAAAAGAGAGTGCCGCCTCGAATTCAAGCCGGTCTTTCATTGGTACAACTTCTGCGAATGTGAATTCTGCATCGGCCGTTGTAGCGGCTACTACTCAAAAAGTACGTGGTAGTGGAGATGACGACACAAAAAAGACCAAGTACATCGCGAAGGTCACCTGCGACGCCGTAAGAACTGCGCGATGTGAAAAGAAGCTAACGCAAAAAGAGCTTGCTCAAAAATGCAATATGGATGTGAGCATCATCGCGGAGATTGAACGAGGAGGATGTGTGTATAACGCGACGCATGTGAATAAAATACAGTCTATACTAGGATGTAAAATTCCTAGGGCGTAATAATAATACGAGTTACCCGCGATATATTATGAAGCGTTCTTCGGCAATTCCTTGTTGTGTCAGGAATTTTGCAACTTCAGAGGAGTAACTGCCCTGTAATACAATAAAATCTTTACCTGTTTCTTTGTCTTTTGCGACATGACCGCCGCATGAAAGTACGTCCTTACTCTTTAGTTTCTTTAGTATCTTGACAAGATTAAACTTATCTGCAATACCCTCTATTTTTGTAATTGTCTTTTTTCCTCGATGAACACTTATCATAATTTTATGTCCTAATATATCTTCATCATAATTATTATCACAATGATTATTGTCATAGTTGCCTCCATTTCCAGTACCAGTACCAGTACCAGTACCAGTACCAGCGACACTCATGATGTTGAGTGGAATGACCCCTGATAATCCGGTGGGTGGTACTGACATGCTGATAATAAAAGGTTTATCTGGTTTTTCTAATTGAATTATATAATATTATATTTAATTCAATTTTATAAACAAAAAGAAACTTAAATATTCGAAGTAATAATAATACATATTCATAATAAATGGGAGGAAGTAAACATCATAAGAAACCGAGTAAATCGAGAAATAAATCGAATAACTCAGCTTCGTCGAAAAACAACAATAAGCCTGTGAAGATAGAAGATATTTCTACTGAGTTTCAGACGATTATTCTTGATTTTCTACGAGATATTGATTGTTCATTTCCAGAGTACCACGAGGTCCTTGATAAGTTTTTGGGATATTCGCATGAGATGAAGCCGATGCCGGACGAGCTTTATATTGAGTTATTTACGCATTGTCGTTCGGTGTACCCGGTTCGATTTTTTGATCTTTTGTATAAGAACGACGCAATATTTGCCCCTGTTGCAGAAGCTGATGGAGAGAGTGAAAAAACAACTACAAGCACTGAGTTTTTGCCGGGTGTTGATTTTCGAGATATTTGGGTGACTGACGATATTACGGATAATACTAAGGATATTATTTGGAAGTATCTGCAACTGGTTCTTTTTTCAATTGTGAATAATCTCTCGGATATGGGTTCGTTTGGCGACACAGCTAAGTTATTTGAAGCGATTGATAATAGCGAATTAAAGACCAAATTGGAAGAGGTGATTGGAGAGATGGGGTCAATGTTTGAAGGTGGTGGTGTTAATTCATCACAACAACAGCCAAACTTGGATGAAACATTCAAGAAAGCAACTGAATTCATGAACCGCGCATTTGAAGAAGGCGAGCATCAGCAACAGCAACAGCCGGAAGGTCCGTCCACGTCGTCGATGCCTGATGCGAGTTCAATTCATGAACATCTATCATCTATCTTGAACGGTAAAATAGGCAAGCTTGCCAAAGAGATTGCAGAAGAGACGGCAGCCGACCTTAATCTTGACATGGAGAATGAGACGTCTATGAAAGGTGTATTTCAGCAACTTCTCAAAAATCCGGGTAAGTTATCTGGTATTATTAAGACCGTAGGTGCTAAACTTGATACAAAACTGAAGTCAGGTGAATTGAAAGAGAGTGAGATTATGCAAGAAGCGAGCGAGCTCATGTCAAAAATGAAGAATATGCCGGGAATGAATAATTTGGCGAGTATGTTAAGTAAAATGGGAATGAGTATGCCGGGAGGTGGTGCGATGGGTGGAGGTGCCAAAGTAAATTTTGGGGCGATGCAGTCACAGTTGAATAAGAATATGAAGCAGGCGCAGATGCGCGAGAGATTGTTGAAGAAAGTACAGGATAAACAAGCGGCAACGGCTGCGGCTGCGGCTGCGGCTGCGGCTGCGGCAGCATCTACTGCTAGTAAGTTACCGTCGGGGGGTGCGAATACGGCAGTATTTACTTCGGGCGAGAAACCGGCTAAGACGCCTCGAACATCGGGACTGGGGCATTCAGTATCAAATACACCTTCTGCGCCATCGAAAGAGAAAAGTGATTAGATTCCATTCTAGGTAATATATAAGTATTAAAGTATATAATTCTTATATATAGTAACAAGCCATATTTCACATAAAATAGAATGAGTAAAGACCAATTATTTTGGCTGGAAGACCCTGCTGTTCTTCTGAACAAGGATTATATTCGAGAAATATGGCCTCAAAAATCGATGGAACCTCCTGCAAAATTAAATGCGATTACACGATTTGTTATTCTCGCCACAATTTTAGGATACCTCGTAACATCATCCTTCTCGCTATTTATTTTAGGAGCGATTACTTTAGGAATTATTGTGATTATCTATAATTTTGTACATAAAGGTAAAACTGGAATGGATGCAGAAAAGGCAAAGAAGGTTCTTCACACAAAGGAGGGGTTTGTAAATAATATTGACAAACCGGAGATGTATGAATTAATGCGCGATGAGTTCACGGCGCCTCATCCACAAAATCCGCTAATGAACCCATTGCTACCTGAAATTATGGATAATCCTCAACGGCGAAATGCCGCGCCATCATTCAACCCTGCAGTGGAGGCCGATATTAATGAATCTACTAAACGTTTCGTTAGTGGTAGTTTTGACACGAATGCAAGTAATGTCGTGTTTAATGGGTCAAATGTGCCAGGAGAACTGCCCAACCATACTCCGGAAGAAACATACGGAAAATTATTTGGAACTTTAGGTGATAATGCAGTATTTGACTCATCCATGCGTCAATTTTATCCGGTAGCGAATACACGCATTCCAAACGACCAAGATGCATTTGCAAAATTTTGTTACGGAGAGATGAAATCATGTAAAGAAGGCGACGAATTCGCGTGCGGGCGAATTAATTCAAGATTGGGTGGTGTGGTGGGACATTAATGTGATAGAACAACAATAATAATAGAAATCAATAATATTATTATTATTTATATATAGAATACAAAGAAGAATAAAATGGCTTATGTTCATAGTTTTACTTTTGATAATATGTCGCGTATCGGATGTGATACCGGCGATCTCTCGCAACGCAACGTTCAGAACTTGAATGCAGCCAATTATGCACTGAGCAACTTTTTCTCGACGGACTGTCAGATGGAGCGTCCAATTCAATTTGCAACAAGTCAGCCAAATGTATTTTATAAGGGTGGTCATGGTGGTTTTGGAGGCTGCAATATCGACACAAATTCCGAGCTATCAATCGGAAGCCTGAATACCCATGCAAAGTGTAAGTTGAGCCTTCTCGAACGTCCATTTAAAACCGTTCCATATTTAGGACGTGGAGCGGTTAATGTTGATTTTGAGTCAAGAATGAGGTATGGTGATATGAATACGAACAAGAAGAGTATTACTCAGATTTCAGAACAACTCAATGCTGCTCATAGTGACTATCCTCTTCAAGAAGAGTTTAAGGCTACAATTAATAATCCAGCTAATTACGTAGAAGGTGCTGCAGTCAATGGATGGATACGCGGCGGAGTTCCTTCTCGCGAGTTAGTCCGTGACCAGGAGCATCTTTTCAACGGTTCCCGGTAAATTTAGTAGATAGTATAATAAAAACGATAACATATAAAGGTATATAAACTTATACTTTTATATATACGATTATTATCGAATATACCTAATTTCTTCTATGTCGCAATCTCTCGAGCAATCAACTATTGAAACTGTAGTATGCGATGTATCGACAACTACAGATAATATTTCGATTGATGTCGCAGTTCCAGCCCAAATTCCATATTCGGATAAAGAAGTGACGAATGTATGTGTAAGTGAAATCGATCTCTCCGGATACAACTATGACCTTGTTCTAACGTATAAAATGATTGAGGACCCAGATGACCAAGATTCATTATTTCGAATACAATTTTTACAGGCATTTGGAATTAATGATGATGAATATCATCCGGATATTGTGTCTGCTGTTATAGACGATTTATATGAGCGATATCGAGAGAATAAGGGAATAAGAGAGATTTTAGAAGCTCACCCTTTATATCGTAACAATACACGGGAACTGCTTCATACTGATACAACTAATGATGAACAAGTATTATCAACAGTAAATGAAAATACCGATACCAACCTTTGTAGGAATAGTATAAATGATAATAGTGATATGATTTTTTGTATGATGTTTTCATTTCAACTTTTCGATTTGTTTCACATGTGTATTCGGCATGCAAAACATAATGAAGAGATACCCAGTAATTTACATGATGCAATTACCGAATGTTTTCGAAATATGTTTTAGATAAAAATACAATATAATAATTTAGGATAAACAAAGAATACAATAATAATTTAGGATAAACAAAGAATATAATAACATAACATATTAACACATATACGCGTGATATTTCAACTTTAAATGGCATCTACCCGTAACAAAAATACACGTACCGATTTTAAAATCGAACAAAATGCCCAGAACCTTGCACGTAATTATGTCGCATTTGAGAATAGTTATGCAGGTAAGGCATATGAACCGGCTCTTGCATTTGAAAGTGTTGGTATACTCCCTACAAAGATGTCTCGCGAACATTTTTCTCGAAACTCAGTAGATATTGAGTCTGCATTATTTGGTATCAATTCAACAAACCTTGTAGAACCACAAGCCGCGGTTATTCCCCAATTAAAGCAATTACCTGAGGTGAAGTTCTTTGACAGAATGGCGTTGTTTATGCCAGAACCTCTCGTGGTGGAGAAAGCCGCGCGCCCATTTCAGCATGCACAACAAAAATTATTCTAAAATAATAGAGAAATATTTAAGTAGAACTGACTACAAAAAAACTATCATGTGATGACCGATAGAACATATAAGATGAAGAATACTATGATAAGTGTTGGCGATATAAATATCATTATGAAAACAGTATTCTCCTGCATAATTTCCATAATAGTATAAAATTACCACTATAAAAAATAACATGAGAATAAGCATAATATTGTATGAATTATTCTCATTTGCTTTACGATACAATATGTAAGACCCATATAACACAATACATATAATAAATGTTTTATCTATTATTTTTATTGACGAATTTGGATTGGTGTGGTAGATGATAGATGATATTGCTAAAAAGAAAAATAAAATACAATAAACAAAATATCCCATAAAGTGAGCGGTTAGTGCATTACTTATGAATAATAACGATGAAAGTAATAACAATAATGAATTATCTTCCTTTACATAGTCGGTATTTGTCATTTTCTTTCACTGTTCGGTATATATTCACTTATACAATATAAAACGTTAAAAGGAATATAAAAATATTTTCTGTGTTATTAACATAAACTGCTCTTTGAAACCCACACAATCCCCTACTTTAATGCAAACTATCCGCATTCCGAACCCTAATCCCCGCACTTCCCCCGCGGGTTTCTCCGGCTCATTTAACGCCAACAACAACGGCTACAGCGGCTCAGGTCGCGTGACCGTCGGCGGTCCAAACCGAAGTGTATGGGCCCAAGGTCAGATTAACGGTGGCTGGTCTGGACGCCCTAGTGTTGGCGGTATGGTCGGTGGAACTATCCGTTTTTAGGCGAATATTACTATATTAGATTGGTATGTAATTTTCCAACATAATAATTAATCTATGAATATAATAGTTATTATGACAAAAAATAGCGTGTCGCGTAAGAAACGCGGTAATAAAACAAAACGTCATCACCTTCGTCGTAATCGTAGTCATGGTCATGGTAGTAGTAGGCAAACGCGAGTAAAACGTGGAGGTATGCTTAGGCATCTAGCAACATCACGCAATCTCAAACCAAATCAAATTAAAAGTTTTAAAGAATTGAATACATTTTTTCGTCATAACATTGTCCCTTTATTTGAAAATTATGAATATCATGTTACATCTAGAGACCCTAATCCAGAAGATGGAAATGTTGTTGTATATGGAGAGCGGCATTATAATTCGCCAATTCCAAAAGAATTAACAGATGAATTTAATGATTTAAAAATGGTTATAGATAAAACAAAAAAGGATGAGTCTAATCCAGTACAAGTTTTCGGGAGAGTTATTGATTTATATAAAAAAGTAAAAGGTGCATTAGATGAACAAAAAGAAAGAAACTCACACCATCCTCCTCCTCGTCCTCTTATACAAGGAACGATGTTTCCATCCTCAAACAGAAGACTATCACAAGTTATATCATCGAATATTAATGCGTCACCATTATCACCGTTTAGAGGGATAGATTTATTAGATTCACCAATCGTAAACAGGCCATTCATTAACTCTCCACAAGTATCTAATATTGGTGATAATTCAACACCGCCACGTCTTCGCCCAAAAAGTGCAAATAGTAAATACAACGAGTCATATAATAATAATTACGACCCAGTTGCTATTGAGTTATTTCCAAATTCTCCAAATAAAACGCCACCAACAACACCGTTAAACAGTCCTGACGGTCTTTCAACAAAACGATATGACCGCAGTTTTATTGTTAGTCCTGTTCCAATGCCGGATTTAAGTGATGACGATTCAATATAATTTTGAATATGACCTTGCAAAATATTTATCAAGTTGTCCTACACAAATATCGCCATTTGCCTTCTGTCTCGGGGTTGGAATGCTTGTATGGGTTACTTCTGTAACCAAAACTTTTTTTTTACCTTGTAACCAGTAACAGTACGGTGGGCTTTTTATATGTTTGTTATTGTAGCAGTGTTCTGTTTGATGTGATATCCGTAATCGCTGAGCGGCTTCAGAATACCAACCGAAATATACCGCTGTGTCTTCGGGGTAAGGCGTTGATGATGGGGTCGGTGGGTATGATGTCGTATTCGTGGTGATAGTCATCGTTATTTTCGTCATTGATAATATTGTAATATATATTATCAATTTGTTCAATTTTATATCTGTAGCGGTACTTTATTCCATTCTTACTAATCTACCTCCAATCCAGCAAACTGATTTTGCACCTTTACAGAACCAGATGTTTTTGAACCTTTGATGTTAGTAATATCTTCGATGGTATCATTGTTTGGAACTTCAATTGTTAGAGATGGGACAGTTCGTCCTCCTCTAGAAGGACGCGTGCTTCTAAATCCCGATTTTGTTTCCGTATCAGCACTCTTTTTTGGTCTTTCAATCTGCTTTTGTCCTTGGTTTTTATGTTTTAACTGAAATGATTTTCGTGTATCAGACTTTACCTCTGTATTTGATTGAGTTGTATGTGTTTCAGATGTCAATGCCGACGCTGCACTCAAACATGCAAATTGTTGCGCTGGCGCCAGTTGGTTCACATAATTAATAACTGTGTGCTTTGTAACAAATGTACCGGACTCCTTCATTGTTGCCAAATAAATGTCATAATGCAACTTGTACATATGGGTCTTCAATTCACGGTCATACTCTTTCAATGGAATGGTATCTTTCTTAACATAATGCTTAATATATGCATCATATAGTCGCTGTGTATAATCATGCAAACATTCTCTAAATTTATGAAACGTACGTGAATGCTGGGGATGATATTTCAAATATTCATCAATCGCCCGGTCCTTGCGTAACTGGAGGTATTGAGCCATCAATTTTTGCTCCATACCTTTGCGTTTTTTAACACTTTCATATTTGGGATTACGCTTCTTATAGCAAAAACCAGTATCCTTATCTACAAAAACAATACCCGGCAATGAAACACTCCTAGTATCAGGTGATGCATACATATTACAATAGTCTGTCACAGTATGTGGGGAGAATGTAGCGGTCGCAGTAACCACCTCTGTTTCTGTATCATCCGAAACACATGTTAACGTCGAAGGCATGTGGAAAATACTTCCTCCAAAATTTACAGAAAAAATGTCACGGTTCACACGAATTACATTAACACCTGTGCAATCACCACTCAATACCGAAATCTCATAAACTGCAACGAGATACAACTTCGGAACAGTAATCGTATTCACAATTTGGTTCTTGGGATGTTGAACCACAAAGGAATAACAGTATTGCTTAGGAACGGCAGTAAGCCCTCCAGGAAGCACGCTAAGTACTTCACAAATACGCCGCCGCAAAACTTCCTGAACGCCTACTTTTTGAAACATACGCGGCTCTTCTGATGTAGTGTCCGCGGTAGCGGTTTCCGGTGTATTTTCTGCTGGGGCATGTGCCTGTGCCTGTGCCTGCGCCTGTGTCTCCGCCTCGGCTTGCAGAATGTGGTCAAATGAAACCTCACCAACACAACTCTTCGTAGCGATATACCAGCGTCCTTCACCTTCATCTGAAGCGGATGTCGACTTCCAAAACAAATTCACCATGATACCTTCAACTAACTCTTCTGCGACCAACGTACTACTTACTGAATTCACCTCCTGGGTCTTCATCTCATCTAGTAGAGACAACATTTTTGGCGGTGCAACGCAGCAAATATTTCCATCACGGTCAAATACAACTGACCGAAATCTTCCTATTGTAGAATATTGGTCAGTTGTGAGTTTAGCACGGTCATATTTCAAAGTGTAAAATATAGTTGGCTCCAATGAAGGACCAGTTTTAGAGAAATGAAGCTGAAATCCCTTATCAGAACACCATTCGCGAATTGTTTCGAAATCTGACTTTTCAAGTTTGCTTTCTTTTAACTTATTCACAAACTGTGACAGTTCATAAAATTCGGATGAAGAAATAGAAAACATTACGATAAATGTATATTACTGTATAGTATCATACGGTTATCTTTATATCGATTATCAAATAGAATATATATAAAATATATAATAACTAGATAAAATAGTAACTATATAGTATATTATCATAACATGGAATTTGAACCAGAAAATGTGCAAACCAACCTGACTGATGATATAGAAGATATTGAAGAAGAGTTTCTACCTCAAACTGATACACCTGAGGCTGAGGCATTATCGTTAACAATACAACTCGGCGATATCATTCAACTTATTGCGCCAACTCATCAGGAAATTCATGAACATATGTTTTTAGTTGATTATGCATCTTCTCGTAAGTTCATTCTTATTGACACAGATACAATAGAAAAAATGGTTTTAAAACTCGATGCAACCGGACAACTCATGGATGAAAGTATAACAACTATTAAACTGTTAAGTCGCGCTGACGATAAGGGATATGCCAGGCAAAATAATTTAGTCGTATCTACTTGGGTTGATATTCGGTTTGGCGGAGATGTTCCAGCAATTATTACCGGTATGATTACAAATTTAGAACATGATATGATTGAAATACGAACGTACCCTGAGGATGAAATGATATACATTGACTTTGGATATATGGGAATTCCAGAAGATTTACCCATTGAAGAAATTAAGATACGCGCTCCGCCACGAGCATTAACTGAAAAATCAGGGGTAGACGGCGATGGTGAAGGCTTAGGTCAGACCCGAGCAAATAAAGATTTTCTCACTATGGGTATGGATGCACTTTCATCTCCATCTGCTTCAGGTGAGCTTACACCTCGAGAGGAACGTCGAAGACAACGACAGCTTGCGCGAAGTGTTGAAGGTGGTGAAGATGCGACAGAACAGCCTAGCGGTGAGTCTGAACATACGATGTTATCCGATGTTCGTTCAACAGCCGGTCCTGCATCTTCTGCTAGCGCTGATATGGTTTCAACATCCGAACTTCGAGAGAAGCTACGTGCTATTATAATTGATGCGGACCAAATTCAAGTGGGTGAAGACTTGGAAGTTCTTGTTCAGACCGTAGATATTCCACATGAAAACCGCCGATTTAACTTAGATAAACAGTGCGATGACCTTCTTGATACACTTATGACGAATGTACCTTCAACTGAAAAAACGCGTTCGGTTATGGCACATATTCAACGAATGGTTATCCGTTTTCGTGAATTGCGACACAAATTCTCTCATTTTGATGCGAATGGTAACCCCGTAGTTCCGGCACATAAAAGTGCACTATATCGCCCTCTCGTTGATGCTTTAATGCGTATGGACCACGCGCTTCGGTGGATTATTCCAATCGTGAAAACAAGGAAGGTAATTTATGATATACCAATCGACGAACGAACTGCATCCGAAATGGATATTGTTTCACGAGTTATTCAGGATGAGCGAGAAGCAGAGAACCAACTTCAACGCCAATGGTATGATGGTTCTCTCACGTATGCACAGTATATGACAAATCTCTCGGCGCGCCATTTTACACCGAACTATGAACCCAAATATATGCAAGATATAATCACCACGCGGCAGGTAAATGAAAATATTACGGCGGTTATTGACAATTTGGACGATTTTTACTCATCGGTCGTCACTGGCGAGGAGGTAAAACGTCGCAGATTTGTAATACAGAAATACAATCTCGGGCTTTCCAAAGTCCAAATTCAAACCAGAGTGGAAGAAACTGCGCTAGGTCCAAGTGCTCTCCTTAAACGAACAACACAATTTACAAACCTAACATCAAATGACCGCATCAATATTGTCGGTTTTATGACATTCCCCGAACCTGTTATTCATTACTCTCGCATGTCACTTCCAAGCATCAATATTCTTGATAAGTCCGACCTAAATACCAAACATGTTCATTATTGGGATATGATGCGGCAAATGTTGTCAGTTACAACACATAATGTTAATAACTTAGATACACCAATTGATTTGAATGCCCATAGCATTCTTCACGAAATCAAACAATTTGTTCTTGAACCAGATACTGCATCAGGATTGAGTGCAGTTATGAACGAGCGCGAGAAATATCGAAAATTCCTGGAAGTTATTATACCCAAAACTCGGAGTATTTTTGAAATGATGCGCCAATATATACATGGTCGACTTACATTACAAGACGTCCTTGCTTTTATTGAGCCATTTTTGATATATCAGGAGGACCTGAATGTGAAACAATATGATGAAATTGTTACATTTTTATATGAACGTGTTCTTGAATACAAACGGAACTATGCAACAAACTTTCGTAAATTTGGCCGATTGCGCGCATATCGTTATAATGTGCGTTATATGGGCGTATCGATGATTTACAATCTTATTGTTACCGGTCGAATGATGGATGCGGATGTATTCAAAGCATATGGATTTCAAGATACGCAAGTAAGGTCATCTACTGGAGTGGGTTCAAGTAGCGCCGGTTTTGATGAAAGACAGCGTCAACAGATGCGTGGTCGCGCTTACGCTGCAGGATTATCGGAACAAACTGAATACAATGATAACTTATTATCATCGGCGGAGCTTCTCTCGAGAATGTTGGCGGTAGATTATGCAAAATTGTATATGGATGCTGTTGCAATCACGACGACCGACCTAATCACACCATTTGACTTTAACCTCGTTCTTGGTGAACAAAGTCAGCAATTACGTGATGCGGGTGCAATGCGAGAGAAAAGTGTCAGACAAAAAGGAGGAGCACCAGGAGGAGAAGCAGCATCAGTGGCAGGTCCAAAGCGTTTTAATATGGTTCTTGCTAAAAGTTACCCAAATCAAGAAGCAGTCGAAGAAGAGAATGATAGTGAACAACCTATTTACTTTGATAAGAAATATGATACTACTGATTATGCATTCTTAGAAACCTACCGCGAACAACAAGAGCAAATGAGCTCAGTTGACTTTTCCATGTTTCTGGTAGATGAACTTATTAAAAAGAAAAAAATGACATACGAGGAGGCAAAGAAAGAAGCCGAAGCTATTATGATTGGACCAGGAATGCGACCAGTGAATGATGGTGATTATGCAGTTGTTGAAGAAGAAGAATATGTCGAACATTATATGGATGACACTTCCCGCCAAATGTTTCCTACTGATGACGATGACATAGCAACTACTGAAACTCGATTTTTGTATTATAAACGCGATAATGGAAGATGGGTTCGTGATACTAGCATTCCTGATATTGTTCCAAGCAGCGACCGTAACTATTTTTGCAATGTAAATCGTGACTGTATTTCTTTAGCAATGGATGCATCTCGAGATATGATGGTGCAAGATGAAGAAATTAGCGGCACAAGCATGCGTGATAAAGTTATGGCCGACATGACAAGCAAATCGGGAACTGATGCAATCAAAAAGGCATTTTTGGATAAAATGAAGGCAGAGTTTGATGTCAAATATCAGGTTACTCGAGAGAATTTCATGGAGTTTGTAAATAAAAAATTCGAATATGATTTAAAAAATATTGCACGGATTAGCGAGATACAGCATAAAGAATTCTATAAATACAATGACCGTAAATACAAACTCGGATTTCATACCTCGAAGACAACTGGTGCAAGTGGAGATGACGCAGAATATGATGATATTGATGCACTGATTTCACCAATGGAACCGCTGAAAGATAAGATTATTGCACAGACTGATTTTGTGAAACGTCAACATGATATTATGCAATTTATTACAAGTTTCACGCGGAAAGCAAATGAAATTATGGATGAAGACCCGAATTGGTTATACTGTATTAAATCTAATGCCAAATTGATGCCATCTTTTTACGAAACAATTGCAGTGGCATTTCTTCAATCTTCGTCTTCATCGTCGTCGGTGAATTCATTATCTGTCGTCATCGATACGATATGTAAAGAACGCGGAACAATAAGTGACGATGGCGAAGCATGGGTTGATAAATATAGTGGTTCTATTATTAAGAAAATAGAACATATTACTGAAGAAGGATATGATGAAGCCGGATTTCGTCTCGTTACGAGAGATATTATTGAAGCTGACCTGGGAGAAGGCATACTCAATGTTGCAAAACCAGCTGCTATGTCGGCGTCAGGTTCCAGTGGTGCTGCCGCCGCTGCTGCTGGAGGTGGGGGTCTTACTGGCATAAGTATTCTTGAAAAATACGACACGCCAAATGCAAAGATTATTAATAATATTATTACTACAATGACTGGTTATATGGGTATTGATTTACATTCTGAACGAGAATTTATTATTCAGCATACTCTTGGGTTGCTGGAAACATCGGTGCCTTCTGAAGAAAAATATCGAGAGAAATCCGACCGGTTCTTCTTAGAAAAAGGCAAGAGACTTCCGCCGTACAAGGAAATATTCTTTCAAACACTTCTTCTTCTTACATTATCCTATCTTGGAATTTCTATACAATGCGTGATTCCATCACCAAAAACACGGAAAACACACGCCGGATGCGTACGTTCGTTTACTGGATATCCAATTGATGGCGACGGGGATGTATCGGGATTGATGTATATTGCATGTATTGCGTATAAGATTAAGACCAGTATAGAACCGTGGAATACATTGAAATCGTTCAAGAAAGAAAGTGATATTCTTGCAAAGATGAAAACGCTGATGGATACATCAATATTGACAAAACCTGCTATCAAGGAACGACTACAAGCGAAACGAGATTATTTGCGTTCAAAGGACACAAGCGAAACTATTCCAGAAGAATTATCTGTATTACGATGGGGTAATTTTATGCCTGCAATGAAATCTCTCGACAATATGCCTACGCCTCAGAATGTTGCTGCTGACTTTACGAACCATCTTGTCACCGACATGAAACGGGGATATCATGGTCAACATAATAAACTTGCCGTACTTGAGAGTAAATGCCAGTATTTCGGATTGTCTATTCAACAAATGATACATCATATTGTGAAAAATAGTAGTCCTCTTCTTCTGAATATGGCAAGCGAACCCTTTCTTGAGAATGCATGCTGTAATGAGCCAATTGACCGTCGAAGTAAGCGCGTGATTGATTATTTTATGGAACGTGAACAAAATATCCACCATCACAATCGGATTATTGGGTTCTTGACGAAGACGTTGAGAGAAATGGCGGTGATTACACGCCCAACAACAATTATTGATAATCGAAATACACGGTTCCAATACCCAAATATTCCCGCAGATTTCAACGAACAAACCATATATCGAGCATTTATTCATTATTGCAAAATGAACCAACAGTATTCAGGAGCTTCATCCTTGGAGGTCGGTGCTGGTGTTAGTGATAATCCAGTTGCAACTGCCGTTGCGATGTATTTACATCCAGCACTTCGAGAGATTTGCCCGTCTAAACCGCAAGATTGGGTATCCACAGATACGATTGAAACAAAAATAGCAAAACTAAAGAAAGACTCGAACATATTTGATAATAAAAGCCTCGAGAGATTATTGAAAGCAGTCAATGGACATAAGATGGTAGATGCGAGTTATAAAACGGCGGTTCGTCCACAAGAAAACACCCAATTTCAACGGTTTCAAGATGCAATTCTTTACTTAGAACGGTGTAATAGTGAAGCCGATGATGAAAATACGGAACAACCACCTAGAGAACTCCAACGCAGTGAACTTGACCAATGTATCATTCCGAGAGAATTGCGGCAGTTGATATTGGCAATACTTCAGTCATCATCGCCAAAGTACGTTCAAGAAGATACGGAAGAAATGCGCGAACTAAAGAACTATCTAAAATCAAAAAATCGAGAGATGCGCGATATTGTCGTAGGATTTCTGCAGCAAAACGGAAAACAGACAAAAGCCAAGTTTCGAGAGATTGAGAAAATAATCGACACAGTACTTGATTTCGAAATTAATAAAAGTAGCACAGTTCTCATGTCAGCAATAGATGAAACAATTGCGAAAAGTATTCAATTCATGAAAAATACACTAACGCGGCTTATTGATGTTATTCCTTCGATTATTCATTATGGTGTTGATTTCGACGATACAAACATTCCGAAATACTGGGGTTTATCTCCGACACATATGAAAGATATCAAAGGTATTATTTCATCACATTATACGTCTCTCAAGACATTCTATAATGATCATATAATCAAAGAAGTATTGCGCCACTCAGAACATCATGTTCGTGATTTGAAAGTAATGTTTGAAAATACACCGTTCATGGCGGAAATTTTCTTTGACGAAGAAAAGGATGCCAAGACCGCAGCGGATGCAGCCATATTGGCGGTCCAGCCTATCGGTTCTGCAATTGTTCCTCGTGAAGTTGATGTCGAAAAAGAACTTGGGGAACGCGTTCCTCATACTACGCGTAAGAATATATTTACAATGTATTCTCTTTTTGACCGAAGTATTGTGTGTAACTTATATTTATTCTATTTTTTATCATTTATGCGAACATTTGTTCAATTAGTTGTCGAGACACCTATTACTATTTATCAATCTGAACCGACAAAAGTAATACGAAGAGGTATATCGAAAACATCTACGTCCGTCTCTACAAAATCCGCAAAATCAACAACAACCGGCCGTAAGCAGACAGTTGTATCATCTACAATTGGAGCAATCGCTCGAACTTCTGCGTTTCGCGAAGACGATGAAGAACAACGAGATGATATTGATCCACACTCACGGCTCTATTCGTCGGATACTGCATCAGCAGATAAGGGGCAGCTTCTCTCGGAATTAGATATTATGATGGGTGATAAAAAAGCACTTGGACTTCGCGTATCTGAATTAATGATTGCATATCTTCGTATTATTGAAAAAGACAAGGCAGCCATTAACTTTAATCTTGCAAATATTAAAGAGAAACTCACCCGCGTGAAAGACAAGGAGAAGGATGGTGTTGTCGAGAGAATTGGCGCAATGTCTGTCGGAGAGCGTCAATTAGAGAATATGATGAAGACGCATAAAATGGGAATATGGAGCCGCGGAACGTCGCAGACGGGTGTCGTTATCTACGACCAGGACTATTATGATGAAGAACGCGAAGAGATGGAGAAAATTGCGCAAAAAGAGCGACAGCTTGGCAGACGCGACTATGTCACAGACATGAATAGAGATATTTATGTTATGGATGCACTGGACGCCGACCGCATTGCGGCGGAAATCGAAGCGGACGAACTGGATATGTCGTCAGGCATCCCCGAAGATGATGACGCAGGAGATGACGATTACGCATATATTCACCAACACGATGATGAAGGCGACGATTAGGGACGCGGGCGGCCGGCTCCGTCTGGATTTTAATATTTGAATAATATAAAGACCACCTTAAGAAGTCGACGATGACGAATCAAAAGGACGTTATTTATATTATTCTCTCGGCGATACTACTTTACTTGTATTATAAACGAGGCGGCATCGCGTTATTCGTGGCGTTCGTGGTGGTGGTCGCTGGGACGCTTTTCTCGGGCGCAGTGGCGAGAGAAGGGATGGGAGGTGGTAATAAAGAATGCGCGAAGTTGGGATTCACATCGCCAAAGATTGACAAGAGTAAAATGAAAAGTAGTATTACGAATGCGATGAAAAATATACAAAAAGTT